>Ga0164290_1000925_pt1 | contig 65608 bp, 25 predicted proteins | sample Micstemetagenome_FD_108782 | JGI IMG/M metagenome (GOLD analysis project Ga0164290, IMG submission 108782) | Contaminated culture microbial community from soil near Moab, Utah, USA - Microcoleus steenstrupii SON62 (Illumina Assembly) | ecosystem: Environmental > Terrestrial > Soil > Soil crust...
CGGGACGCGGCTTCGCCTCGCGGGTGTGCAGCAGCCTGGCCCGTGCGGCGGGGCTCCCCGAGGCGGTCTGCAGCACGCCGGAAGAGTATGTCGAGCGGGCGGTGTCACTCGGTACGAACCGCGTGGAGTTGCAGAAGCTGAAGCAGCGCCTGTCGAAGACGCGGGATACCTGCCTGCTGTTCGACATGGAGAATCTGGTGAGTCATCTCGAGAGGCTGTACCGGCAGATGTGGAAGGAGTTTCACCAGGGCGAGCGGCCCCGGCCCGACCTGCGCAATCTCGATGTCTATCTGGATATCGCCCTCGAGGCGGACCATGATGCCGCCGAAAGGCAGATGATCGCGGACTATCAGGGCTGGTATCGGGAGCGGCTGATCCAGCGTCACCGTCGCTGTCCGATCCCGGCAGACAGTCGTCTCTGGACAGCAACGGCGATCTCTCGGCTTGAGGCGGGCGAACAGCTTCCCCAAAAGATTCCTCATAAGCCTTCAGAGAAGCGCGAGCGTAAACCTGCGCCAACCGGCAGAAAACGCGGCAAAAAGTAAAGATTTTAACGAAAATTAACCGCAGTTTGGCGAGAAATCGCTATCTGGCTGTGCTATAGTCACGCTTGTGTTTGCCGGCCTCCACAGAAGGAGACCGGACGGTCGGTATTACACGCTAAGGGGCTGATTTGCTAACGAGTTAGCAAGATCGCCTCCTTAGATTGCGAGCGTACGGATACCGACTCGAAGTGGTCGGCTGCTGTCGCAGAACCGCGGCGGTGGTTGCTCACTGTAATCAGGATTGCAGCGTCATTTTGTCCGCGATTTCTTCATTTTCGATTGCCCAGCTGCAGCAGCTGAGCGTTACGTCGATAGCCAGCCTGTCGGCGGAGGACGTCGCGTCCCTGTCGAAAACACAGATCGCGGCCCTCTCGGCCACGCAGATCGGCGCTCTCGACCTTACCCAGACCTCGTTCAGCACCGACCAGCTCAGCGCGCTCAACGCGCCGCAGATCCGCGCGATCAGTGAAGCCGAGATTGCCAGCCTGACGCCCGAGCAGATCGGTGCGCTGTCCACGACCCAGATCAAGGGCTTTACCGGCAAGCAGCTTGGGGCCCTGACCGGCGAACAGATCGGCGCGCTGTCGGCGCAGCAGATCGGTGCCCTAACGGGGCCGCAGATTTCCACTCTCTCCGCCGCGACGATCGAGCAGCTCTCCGGCGATCAGCTTGCTTCGTTCTCGGTAACCCAGCTGCGCTCCTTTAATGGAACCCAGCTCCGTGCCCTCGATCAGGAGGACATCGCTGCTCTCTCGACGACGCAGATTCGCGGGCTAACCACGAGTCAGGTAGCTGGGCTGTCGACGGACCAGGTTTCGGCCCTGTCCGAGGATCAGATCAGCGCTTTCACCGGCGTCCAGGTTGCGGCTCTCTCAACGACAAACATTGAGGCTCTTTCCGAAGAGCAGGTTGGCGCTTTCTCCGCGACGCAGGTGCGCGCGCTGTCGAATCCGCAGCTTCGCGCGCTGGGTGAAAGCGACATTACAGCCCTGTCGACAAACGCCATCGCCGTGCTCAACGCAACGCAGCTCCGTGGCCTCGATGGAGGCCAGGTCCAGGCGCTGACTGCCGAGCAGCTTGACGCGCTGTCGGCCACGCAGATTGGCGCTTTCACCGCGACCCAGGTCGGGTCATTGACTGAAGACGCCATCGCAGGCTTCTCGACCGCCCAGCTCCGCGGTCTTTCGGGGGCTCAGCTGCGGGCGTTCAGTGAGGCGCAGGTTGCCGCACTGAGCGAGGACGACATCTCGGCGCTTTCCGCTACCCAGATCCGCGGGTTCTCAGGCACGCAGATCGCCGGGCTGGCTCTGACGCAGATTGGCGCGCTTACAACGCCACAGATTGCCGCTCTGAGCGGTGGCCAGGTTGCGGCTCTCAGCGAATCGGCAGTCGCCTCACTGTCGGAAGATCAGTTGGGCGCGCTTTCCGCCGGCCAGGTTCAGGCTCTGACCCAGACGCAGTTGAAGGCTCTGAGCCCGGATTCCCTCGCCTCGTTCTCGACAACCCAGATCAGGGCTCTGTCGATCTTTCAGGTTGCCGCTCTGAGCGAAGAGCAGATCGGCGCCCTTTCGTCGAGCCAGATCGGCTCTCTGTCTGGCGCACAGATCGGCGTATTGCGCGCGACTCAGGTCCAGGCACTGGAACTCGACGATATCGCGGCCCTGTCCACGACCCAGATCCGTTCGCTCACCACGACACAGGCCAAGGCCCTGTCGGCGGAGCAGTTCAGCGTTCTGACGGCGCAGCAATTGGGCGCCTTCAGCACCACGCTGGTTCGCTCCCTGAGCGCTGACAACATTGCCCAGATCAGCACGGATCAGCTCTCCGGCCTCTCGGCGACGCAAGTCGGGTCTCTCACCGTGACCCAGCTTCAGTCGTTGAGTTCGAGCAATGTCGGCGCATTGACCACGACCCAGATCCGCGGGCTGAACTCGCCACAGGCACGCGCTTTGAGCGCCGAGCAAATCGATGCCCTTTCGTCGGCCCAGGTTGCTTCTATCGCCAACGTCGCTCTGGCGTCGCTGACCGGAAGCAATGTCGCGGAGCTGTCGACAGATCAGGTCAGCGCTCTCACGACCAGCCAGATCAAGGCGCTTACGGGCGGCCAGATCCGGAGTATCGAGGCCGTCGACTTCGCGGCTTTGTCGGCCAGCCAGATCGGGGCGTTGAGCGGTGTCCAGGCAAGCGTGCTGACGGTCGATCAGGTCAATGCCCTGTCGACCACCCAGATCGGGGCGCTGAGCACCAATGCAGTGCGCGGCCTTTCCGGGACCGCCTTGCGGACGCTGACGGACGAACAGTTTGGCGGGTTCAGCGCATCACAGATCACTGCGCTATCCGTGCCCCAGGTTCGTACGTTGACGTCGTCGTCCATCGCCGCGCTCAACGAAACGCAGGCTCGCGGGCTGACGAAGACGCAGATCACCTCGCTGTCGGGAACCCAGCTGCGCGGACTCGACCCGGAGCAGTTGGGCATTCTGAGCCCGCATATCGTCTCCGCCCTGTCGGGGGCACAGATCAAGGCGCTGACGGCGGCCCAGTTCGCCAGCCTGACGACGACGCAGCTTGGTGCCTTCACGACCACTCAGATCAAGGCGATCGAGACGACCGATATCCGGGCTCTCTCGGCTCCGCAGATCGATGGCCTCGCAGCCGCGCAGGTCGCGGCCCTGACCAACACACAACTGCGAGCCTTCACTCCGACGGCGATCTCCGCGATCTCAGCAACGCAGGCACGGGCCCTGGCAGCTTCGCAGATTGCATCCTTCTCTGGCACGCAGATCAAGGCTCTGACGGCTGAGCAAGCCGGGTTGCTCGCGGCGCCGCTTGTCTCTTCGTTCACTAACACGCAGATCAATGCGCTGAGCTCGGCACAGCTCGGTGGCTTCCGCGCGACACAGGTCGGTGCGCTTACATCGACGCAGTTCAAGCTGCTCGACGCCACCGATATCGGATCGCTGTCCGGAGCGGGTGTTGCGGGTCTGACGGCTGGCCAGGCTGGCGTGGCTTCGACCACGCAGATCGGCGCTCTCACCATCGCCCAGACCGGTTCGCTGAGCGCACCCTTCCTGTCGTCGCTCAGCACAACACAGTTCAACCATCTGACCACCGCCCAGATCGGCGGCTTTGGCGCGGCGCAGGTCGGCGCCCTCACGGCGACCGAGTTCAAGCTGCTCGAGACCAACGACATCCAGGCCCTTGCCTCGCCGGCGCTGCAGGGGCTGACGGCCGCGCAGGCCGGCCTGCTGACATCGACCCAGCTGGGTGTGATGTCGTCGGCACAGGTTGGCGCGATCAGCGTGACAGCCGTGGTTGGCTTGAGCACCACCAATGTCGCCGGGCTCAGCACGGCGCAGGCCGGCGGCCTGACGGCGACCCAGATCGGCGCGCTGACCCAGAACCAGATCAAGTCTGTCGAGACGACGGATATTGCCGTCCTGAGCGCGGCCCAGATCGGCGGTCTGCGCACGACCCAGATCGACGTTCTGAGCCAAAGCCAATTGACCGCCATCACTCCAGCGGGCATCGGCGGTCTGAGCACGACGCAGTTCGCGAGCCTGAGCAGCACGCAGGTCGGGCAGTTGAACACCGGCCAGGTCGAGGCCGTGACGGCGGCGAACATCGCGGCCCTGACCACCGAGCAGGTGCCGGGTCTGACCACCTCGCAGATCGGGGCGCTCAGCACGACTCAGGTCTCGGCCTTCGAGGTGACGGATCTCGAGGTCTTCAGCCAGCCGCAGATCGACGCTCTCACCTCCACCCAGATCGCGGCCTTCAATCTACCGCAGCTCACGGCGCTTGGCCTTGCGCCGAAGACTCTGACGCCGACCGAGATCGGCGGGTTGACGCCGACGCAGATCAGCGAGCTCAGCACAACGCAGCTGGCCAGCTTCGATGCCACCGCCCTCGGCGCGCTCAGCGCGACGCAGGTCGGCGCCCTGACAGGCACGCAGCTGGGTTCTCTTACCGGAACGCAGATCGGTGCGTTGTCCACGGGCAGCATTCCGGGCCTGACCACGACGCAGGTCGGCTCGCTGACGACAACACAGATTGGCGCATTGACGGCCGACCAGGTTGGAGCCCTCGAGACGGTCGACATCGCCGCGCTGAACGAGACGCAGATCGGCGCCCTCACCACGACCCAGCTGGGTGCGCTGAATTCGAGCCAGATCGCGGCGATCCAGCCGGCGGGTATTGGGGCGCTGTCTTCGACGCAGCTCGGTGCCCTCTCCGCTTCGCAGATCGGCGCGCTGACCACTGATCAGATCGCGGCACTCGATGCGACAGACATCGCCGGCCTCAGCACGACACAGGTCGGCGGCCTGACGGCCACCCAGATCGGCTCGCTGTCGACCGGCCAGGTTGCCGCTCTCGAGGCGACCGACATCGCGGCGCTCAACGAGACGCAGATCGGCGCACTGACGCCGGATCAGATCGGCGCGCTCAGCCCCTCGCAGGTCGCCTCGATCTCGACGACGGGCATTAGCTCGCTGTCCTCGACGCAGCTCGGTGCTCTCTCCGCTTCACAGATTGGCGCTCTGACCACCAGCCAGATCGGCGCGCTCGACGCGTCGGATATCGCCGGCCTCAGCACGACGCAGGTCGGTGGCCTGACATCAACGCAGATTGGCTCGCTGTCGACCGGCCAGGTCGCGGCTCTCGAAGCCACCGACATTGCCGCGCTCGACGAGACGCAGATCGGCGCCCTGACGCCGGAGCAGATCGGCGCTCTGAGCACCACGCAGGTCGCGTCGATCTCGACGACCGGTATCAACGCCCTGTCCTCGACCCAGTTGGGCGCCCTGTCGGCACCCCAGATCGGCGCGCTGACCACGGACCAGATCGCGACGCTCGATACGGACGACATCGCCGGCCTGAGCACGACGCAGGTTGGCGGTCTGACGGCTACGCAGATCGGCTCGCTGTCTACCGGTCAGGTCGCGGCTCTCGAGGCCGCCGACCTCGCCGCGTTGAACGAGACGCAGATCGGCGCTCTGACGCCGGAGCAGATCGGCGCATTGAGCGCCACGCAGGTTGCGTCGATCTCGGCGACCGGCATCAACGCCCTGTCCTCGACGCAGCTGGGCGCGCTCTCGGCGACTCAGGTCGGGGCCCTTACGACGAGCCAGATCGACGTGCTCGACGCGTCTGATGTCTCTGGTCTTACGGCGAACCAAGTTGGTGGTCTGACGGCGACGCAGATCGGCTCGCTGTCGACCGGCCAGGTCGTGGCCCTCGAAGCTTCCGATATCGCGGCGCTCAACGAGACACAGATCAGCGCTCTGACGCTGGAGCAGATCGGCGCCTTGAGCACCACGCAGGTCGCTTCGATCTCGACTTCGGGCATCAATGCCCTGTCGGCGACGCAGCTGGGCGCCCTCTCGGCCACCCAGGTTGGCGCCCTGACCACGAGCCAGATCGGCGCTCTTGACGCCTCGGACATCGCCGACCTGAGCACGACACAGGTTGGCGGCTTGACGGCTACCCAGATCGGGTCCCTGTCGAATGGCCAGGTCGCGGCTCTCGAAGCCACCGACATTGCTGCGCTCAACGCGACCCAGATTGGCGCCCTGACGCCGGATCAGATCGGCGCGTTGAGCACCACGCAGGTCGCCTCGATTTCGACGACGGGCATCAACGCCCTGTCTTCGACACAGCTTGGTGCCCTCTCGGCCACGCAGGTCGGCGCGCTGACGACGAGCCAGATCGGTGCTCTCGACGCCTCGGATATTGCCGGTCTCAGCACGACACAGGTTGGTGGTTTGACGGCGACGCAGATCGGCGCCTTGAACGCCACTCAGCTCAAGGCGATCGAGACCACGGATATCGCGGCGCTCAATGCGACGCAGGTCGGTGCCCTGACGCCGGACCAGATTCGCGCGCTGAGCACCACGCAGGTCGCCTCGATCTCGACGACCGGTATCAACGCGCTGTCTTCGACCCAGCTCGGCGCCCTCTCAGCGTCGCAGGTTGGCGCGCTGACGACGAGTCAGATCGGTGCTCTCGACGCCTCGGATATAGCCGGCCTGAGCACGACGCAGGTTGGCGGTCTGACGGCGACGCAGATCGGTGCGCTGAACGCCACCCAGGTCAAGGCGATCGAGACCACGGATATCGCGGCGCTCAACGCGACGCAGGTCGGCGCCCTGACGCCGGATCAGATCCGCGCATTGAGCACCACGCAGGTCGCCTCGATCTCGACAACGGGCATCAACGCCCTGTCATCGACCCAGTTGGGCGCCCTGTCAGCTTCCCAGGTTGGCGCGCTGACTACCAGCCAGATCGGCGCTCTCGACGCCTCCGACATCGCCGGCCTCAGCACGACGCAGATCGGTGGCCTGACGACAACGCAGATCAGTGCCCTGAACTCGACCCAGCTCAAGGCGATCGAGACGGCGGACATCGCGGCCCTGAGCACAACCCAGATCGGCGGGTTGTCGGCCACGCAAGTCGGTACTCTCACGAATACCCAGGTTGCCGCACTTGAGACGACGGATGTCGCGGCCCTGAGCACGGGCCAGATCGCTGGCCTGACGGCCTCGCAGATCGGCGCCCTGACCACGACGCAGGTCAAGGCCATCGAGACGACGGATATTGCTGCGCTGAGCACCATCCAGTTGGGCGGTCTGTCGGCCACGCAGGTCGGCGCGCTGACCACGCCTCAGATTCAGGCTCTCACGCCGGCCCAGATCAAGGCGCTGACCACGACCCAGGTCGGCGGCCTGAGCGCCTCGCAGATTGGCGCCTTTACGCCGAACCAGATAACGGCGATCGAGACGACCGATATCGGGGCGCTGACGGCAACTCAGATCGGTGGCCTGACGACATCGCAGATCGGCGCGCTGAGCACCAGCCAGGTGTCCGCGATCTCGGCGACCGGTATCGCCGGTCTGACGACGACCCAGGTTGGCGCGTTGTCGTCGGCCCAGATCGGGGCCCTGACCACTACGCAGATCAAGGCCGTCGAGACCACGGATATCGGCGCGTTGAGCGCGGCGCAGATTGGCGCTTTGACGACGACCCAGATCGGTGCGCTGAGCACAGCTCAGGTAGCAGCGATCTCGGCCACCGGCATCGGCGGATTGACGGCGACGCAGATCGGCGCGCTCAGCACGACCCAGATCAAGGCCGTCGAGACGGCCGACATCGCCGCGCTGACGGCGACGCAGGTCGGCACCCTGTCGGCAGCCCAGATCGGCGCCCTGACCACCAGCCAGGTCAAGGCCATCGAGACCACGGACATCCCGGCTCTGAGCACGACTCAGGTTGGCGCACTCTCCGCCGAACAGGTTGGAGCGCTGTCGATCAGCCAGATCGGTGCGCTGAGCGCCACCCAGATCGGCGCGATCTCGTCGACCGGCATCACCGGCCTGACGGCGACGCAGATCGGCGCGCTCAGCAGCGCCCAGGTTCGCGCCATCGAGACCACGGACCTGGCCGCGTTGAGCACGACCCAGTTCGGCGGCTTCACCGCGGCCCAGATCGGCACTTTCTCGACGACTCAGGTCAAGGCCATCGAGACCACGGATATCGCGGCTCTCAGCACGACCCAGGTTGGCGGGTTGACCACCGAGCAGGTCGGCGCGTTGACCGCCACGCAGGTCAAGGCCGTCGAGACGACGGACATCGCCGCGCTGAGCACGGCGCAGGTCGGCGCGCTATCGGCCGCCCAGATCGGCGCTCTGACGACGAGCCAGGTCAAGGCAATCGAGACCACCGATATCGCGGCCCTGACGGGAACACAGATTGGCGCTCTGTCCGTGCAGCAGCTTGAAGCGCTGAGCACGGGCCAGATCGCGGCCATCGAGGCCAGCGACATTGCCGCGCTCAGTTCGACGCAGGTTGCGGGACTCACCACGAGCCAGGTTGGCGCCCTGACGACAACCCAGATCAAGGCGTTCACGACCCCGCAGATCACGGCCCTGACGTCGACGCAGGTCAGGTCCCTGTCCGCCACCCAGTTTGGCGCCATCGAAGCCGTCGACATTCCGGGTCTGGAATCGGCGGATATCGCCGGATTGACGACGACGCAGCTCGACGGCCTGACCGAGGCGCAGGTTGCCGCCTTCACCACGACGCAGATCGACTTCCTGAGCTCAACGCAGCTCCGGAGCCTGTCTTCGACGCAGGCGGAAGCCTTCACGGCGACCCAGATCGGCAGCATGACATGGCGCCAGATTCGCGCCGTGCTCACCGCCATCGACGACGATTGGTGGCGGCGCTGGCTTGGCCATGGGCACAACGGCCATGGCAACGGCCACAACCACCACAATCACTGACGGCGTGGGGGCTCCGGCGCCTGATCGCCGGTTCGGAACATCTGCCCAGGCTGCCCGTGGCGGCTGACAGGCCGTCCAAAGGCCACTTATCCACAGCTGTGGACGATTGGCGCATCGAGGCGCCTCGACGCCCCGTGAGACCGCTTGGGCACCCGCTTTGGCCATCTAATTGGCCCCATTCTGCTACTCAGGTACGACACCAGACGGCCAATGGTCCGCTCGGCCCGCCGCCTCGTAGAAATCCAGATAAAATCGGGGCCTTAATACTTATTAACTATCCTGATTAGGGAGGGAAATACGGCTACGCTGTGGTAGAATTCCGAGTCACTTTGGGCCCGTCTCAGAAGGAGAAATCCCATGGTTTCAGCGTGCTGCAGGAGGTGCCGGCTGTAGGCGTGCGCGCCACGGCCGCAAACAACAAGAGCGTCTTTGTAAGGGACCCAACGGTGGTCGGCTGTGCCGCAGAACCGCGGCATCGGTTGGTCATCGAATTGTCAGGATAGCAGCGTCATTCCGCTCCCGATTTCCTCATTCACGACGGCTCAGATTCAGCAGCTGACGGCTGAGTCTATTGCAAATCTGTCTGCCTCGGAGATCAAGTCGCTCGCGGGGACGCAGATCGCCGCGCTGACGACCGACCAGGTCGCGGCGCTGACGACGACCGGCATCAGCCTGCTGTCCACGGCGCAGGTCAAGGCGTTCACTCCGACCCAGATCGGGGCCATCGATGTCAGCCAATTCGTGTTCAGCGCGGCACAACTTAGTGTGCTCAACGCGCCGCAGATCAAGGCGATCGGCGAAGATGACATCGCGTCGTTGACGACGACCCAGCTCGCCGGCTTCAGCGCCACGCAGATTGGCGCGCTCGAGACGACGGATGTCGCGGCCTTCACCGAGGCCAGCATCGCGGCGCTGTCCGTCACGCAGCTCAAGGGGCTGACCGGCACGCAGCTCCGCACACTCTCGGCCGCGCAGATCGGCGCGTTAACCACGACACAGATCGCCGGGTTCAACCCCGGCCAGATTGCGGCCCTAGGCGAGACGGGAATCGACGCCCTTTCTGACGCCCAGCTTGGCGCGCTGACATTTACGCAGGTCAAGACGCTCACCCGGACCCAGGTTGGTGCGTTAAGCGAAGCTGACCTCGTTGCATTGTCGACCACGCAGATTCGCGGGCTCGCGGCTGCCCAGGTGGCGAGCCTGGCGGCGACTCAAGTGGCAGCCCTGACCACAACGCAGATCGCAGAGCTCAGCGGCGGTCAGTTGCTGTCGCTCACCACAACCAATATTGCCGCTCTCACGGAAGAGCAGGTCGCCTCTTTCACCAGCACCCAGATCCGGGCGCTCTCGATATCTCAGATCAAAGCCCTGGAAGCTGTCGACATCGCGGCCCTGACCGCGACGCAGATGAGCGGTTTCTCGGGAGCCCAGATTGCCGCTTTCGAGATCACGGACGTCGAGGCTTTGACATCGACAGGGCTTGGCGCGCTGTCGGCGACCCAGATCAGGGGATTCACGGCCTCGCAAATCAAGGCGCTGAGCTCGGCTCACATTGACTCGTTATCCGCCTCGCAGATTGGCGCCCTGAACAGCCTCCAGGTCGCGGCGCTGACCACGACCGTGATCGAAGGCTTGTCGGCCAGCCAGTTGGGCGCGCTTACGCGCAGCCAGATCAGTGCGCTGACCAAAGCCCAGATCGGCGCATTGAGCGAAGCCGACATCTCGGTGCTGTCGGCGACTCAGATCAAAGGCCTCACCGCCGTCCAGATTGCCAGCCTGGCGACGACGCATGTCGACGCCCTGACGGTCACTCAAATTGGCGCACTCAGCATCGCCCAGGTCTCGGCCCTGACGAAATCGGGCGTCGGCGCCTTAACGGCGACGCAGATCGGCGTGCTGTCGGCGTCGCAGATCAAGGTGCTTGCCGGCAGCCAGATTTCGTCTTTGAGCGCCGAAGGCATTGCGGCTTTGTCGACCTCACAGGCTGCAATTCTTTCAGCGAGCCAGATCAGAGCTTTAACCCTGACGCAAATCGGGGCGCTCGAAGCGACCGATCTGGCGCAATTCTCCACGACGCAGATCAAAAGTCTAACGGCAGCTCAAGCGAAAACGCTCGCCGCAGACCAATTCAGTGTGCTGTCCTCGACACAGCTCGGCACGCTCGGCTCGCCTCAGATTGCGGCTCTCACGGCTGACAATATCGCCATCCTGACGACCACGCAGCTCTCCGGCCTGTCCGCAACCCAGATCAAGGCGCTGACGACGACCCAAATCCAGGCGCTGAGCGCCACGGATGTCGCGGCGCTCTCCACCACCCAGGTGCGGGCGCTGAAGCCCGTCCAGGCGCAGGCACTAACCAGTGCCCAGATCGACGCACTGACCCTGACGCAGGTTGCGGCGATCGCCAACGTTGCGCTGGCGGCTCTGACCGCGACGAGCGTCATCGAACTGTCAACCACTCAGCTGGGCGGGCTGACCACGTCACAGGTTGGGGTCCTGACAGCGACCCAGATCAAGGCGCTGGACGAGATCGATATCGGCGCCTTCAGCGACGCTCAGATAGGCGCCTTGAAAGCTGCGCAGATATCGGCGATCGAGACGGTCGATATCGCCGGCTTCAGCGCCACGGATATTGCAGCGCTGACGACGACGCAGTTCAAGGCGTTCACGCGCACACAGGTGGCCAGCCTCTCGGCCACCCAGATTGGTGCGTTGTCGCCAGAGCGAATGGCGGCACTGGGCTTGGTGCAGATCGCCGGCCTGACGGCCGAGAGCATCGCCGGGCTGACGGCCACGCAGGTCGGCGCCTTCACGGCCTCGCAGATCCGCTCGCTGAACTCGACCCAGATCAAGAGCCTCGAGACGACGGACATCGCCGCCCTCACCTCGGCCCAGCTGGGAGCCTTGGCGGCCAGCCAGGTCGCGGCGCTGTCAGTGGCGCAATTCAGCGCGCTGTCGGCAACACAGCTAGGTGCGCTCGCAGTCACCGGCGTGAGGGGCCTCTCCGCGGCGAATATCGACGCGCTGATCACGACCCAGCTCGCAGGCCTGACGGCGTCGCAGATCGGCGTGTTCAACGGAACCCAGATCCGCGCGCTGACCACGGCGAGCATCGCTGCGCTGACCGGCACCCAGGCCAAGGGATTGAGGCCGGCGCAGATCGCGGCGTTCACCACGGATCAGATCGCCGGTCTGACGCCCACCCAGGTCGGGTCCCTCAGCGAACCGTTCATCGCGGCGCTGAGCGTCAGCCAGATCCGGGCGCTCAGCGAAGCCCAGTTCATGGGCTTCAGCGCCACGCAGATCGGGGCATTGAGCGTTACGCAGGTCAAGGGCATCGAGACCAACGATCTCGCCGTGCTGTCGTCGACGCAGGTTGCGGGGCTGTCGGTTTCGCAGGTCAGCGCCCTGACCATGACGCAGGTCAAGGCCCTGAGCGCGACCGAGATCGCCGCGCTAAGTTCGACCCAGGCGACTGCATTGACGGGTACCAAAATCGCGGCCCTGACCGCCGGTCAGATCGCCAGCCTGACGGCGACGCAGGTAGGCTCGCTGAGCACGCCGCTTCTCACCGGCCTGACAGCCACCCAGTTCAACGTACTGAACGGAGCTCAGATCGGCGGCTTGACGGCGACCCAGGTCGGCGTGCTGACCTCGACGCAAGTGAAGCTCCTCGACACGGGCGACGTTGGTGCGCTGTCGGGCACGCAGCTCAAGGGGCTGACCGCGGCGCAGACCGGTCTGCTGACCACGGTCCAATCTGGCGTCTTGACCGCCACGCAGATTGGCGGTCTCGGCACGACCCAGGTCGCGGCTCTGGCAACCACCAACATTGCGGCTCTCACCGGGGCCCAGCTCAGCGGCTTGACCTCGACGCTCACCGGCGCCCTGAGCGGCGCCCAAGCGTTTGCCTTATCCATATCCAACATTGTCGGGTTGACCACGACCCAGATCGGCGGACTCACGAAGACCGCCGTAGGCTCGTTCAGCGTCACGCAGATTTCGGCGATCGAAACGACCGACATCGCGGCGCTGTCCGGAACCCAGATCAGCGGCCTGACCAAGACCCAGATTGGCGCGCTGACGACCAACCAGCTGGCTGCCATTTCGCCGACGGGCATCAGTGGCCTGACACCTACACAGTTCTCTGGCTTCACCGTCACGCTGATCAACCAGCTCAGCACGGCCCAGATCCAGGCTGTTACGCCGACCGACATCGCCGCTCTGACGACGACGCAGGTGCCGGGTCTGAGCACGACCCAGATCGCTACCCTCACCCCGACCCAGGCGGCGGCATTCGAGCCCACCGATCTCGGCTTCTTCAATGACACGCAGATCGCGGCCCTGACGGCGCCACAGGTCGCCGCCATGAGCGACACGCAGGTCATGGCGATGGGCCTGTCGGATACGGCGGTCGCGGCGCTGACGCCGGCGCAGATCGCCGTGCTGAACCCCGCTCAGCTGCGCGTTCTCACGGCGGCGCAGCTCGGCTCCCTCACCACGGCGCAGGTCGGGGGATTGACCCCGACGGCGATCGGTGGCTTCACCCAGACCCAGATCAAGGGCTTTGAGGCCACAGATATCGGGGTCTTTACAGCGGCGCAGATCGGCGGGCTGACGACCACGCAGATCGGCGTGCTAACGGTGACACAGGTCGCCGGCTTCTCGACTGGCGGCATCGCTGCCCTGAGCACCACGCAGATTGGCGCGCTTCGCGCAACGCAGGTCGGTGCGCTGACCGAGAGCCAGATCGTGGCGCTGGAGGCGGTGGATGTCGCTGGCCTGACCACGACTCAGTTGAGTGGTCTGTCTGCGACACAGGTCGGCGCACTGGAGACGCCCGATCTCCAGGCGTTGACGACGACCAATATTGGCGCGCTGACGGTGACGCAAATTGCCGGTCTGACGGCCGCTCAGATCGGCACCCTGACTGCGACCCAGATCAACGCCCTTGAGACGACCGATATCGCGGCGCTGAGCGTCACGCAAATTGGCGGCCTGACCGCCGGCCAGATCGGCATTCTGAGCGCGACCCAGGTGAAGGCCGTCGAGGTGACGGATATTGCGTCTCTCAGTACTACGCAGATCGGCGGATTGAGCGCCACCCAGATCGGCGTCCTGACCACGACCCAGATCAAGGCGGTCGAGACGACGGACCTGGCCGCGCTGAACACCGCGCAGATCGGCGGCCTTGTGGGCACGCAGATCGCGGCCTTCAGCACGACCCAGGTCGCGGCCATCGAGACGACGGACATCGCCGCGCTGAACACGACCCAGTTCGGTGCGCTGACCGCCACCCAGATCGGGGCGCTGACGACAGGCCAGGTCACCGCGCTCGATATCGCCGATATCGCCGCCCTTACCGCGACGCAACTCGGCGGCCTGTCGGAAACGCAGATCGGCTCCCTCTCCACGGGCCAGCTCGTGGCTCTCAGCACGACGAACGTCGCCGGGCTGAGCGTGACCCAGATCGGTGGGCTCACGACGACCCAGGTCGGCGTGCTGACCGCGACGCAGGTGGCGGCACTCGAAACTACCGACATAGCGGCCTTCGATGCGGCCCAGTTCGGTAGCCTGACGGCGGCGCAGATCGGTGCCCTGACGGCAACGCAGGTCAAGTCGCTCGAGACCACGGACGTTGCCGCGCTGTCCACGGCCCAGCTCGGCGGGCTGTCGTCGACGCAGATCGCTGTTTTGACCACGCCTCAGGTCGGTGCGCTGACCACGACAAGCGTTGCCGCGTTGAGCACGACCCAGATCGCCGGTCTGACGGTCACTCAGGTCGCGACGCTGAGCACCAGCCAGATCCAGGCGGTCGAGACGACCGATATCGGCGCTTTGAACGCGTCGCAGATGGGGGCGCTTACGGCCGGCCAGATCGAGGTCCTGACCGAGACCCAGATCAAGGCGATCACAACGACCGGGATCGCCGGGCTTACCTCCACTCAGTTCGATGCCCTGACGGCAACGCAGATCGGCGTCCTGACGACCAGCCAGGTGAAGGCCATCACCACCACGGCGATCGCCAGCCTGAGCACGACCCAGTTCGCGGCGCTGTCCGCGCCGCAGATCGGCGCGCTCACGACCAGCCAGATCGTCGCGCTGACCACGACCGAGGTTGCGGGTCTGAGCCTGACGCAGCTGGGCGGCCTGTCGGCATCGCAGCTCGGAGCATTCGAGACCACGGATGTCGCCGCGCTGTCGACGGACAACATCGAGGCGCTAAGCACGTCGCAGATCACCGGACTTTCGGCGACGCAGATCGGCGCCTTGACCACGACCCAGGCCGTGTCGCTCGAGACGACCGATCTCGCCTTCCTCAGCACGACGCAAATCGGCGGCCTGAAAGCCTCTCAGATCGCGGCCCTGAGTACCACCCAGGTCCAGTCCGTCGAAACAACCGACATCAGCGCGTTCAGCACGACGCAGATCGGTGGTCTGACCACGACGCAGGTTGGCGCGCTTACCACCAGCCAGATCAAGGCTCTGACCACGACCGGGCTTGCGGCGCTGAATTTGAGCCAGTTCGGAGCCCTGGGCGCGACACAGATCGGCGCTCTTGCCGACAGCCAGATCGCCGCCCTGACCACGACTCAGGTCGCTTCGCTCAACCTGACGCAGCTGGGTGGCCTGTCGTCGACCCAGATTGGCGCGTTCGAGACGAGCGAGATCACGGCCCTGACGACGACGAACGTTGCGGCCCTGACCACGACACAGGTCGCTGGCCTGACGACGACCCAGATCGGCGTGCTGACGTCGGGTCAGATCCAGGCGATCGAGACCGGCGATCTCGCCGCCTTCAACGTCACCCAGATCGGCGGCCTGACGGCGACGCAGGTTGGCGTGCTGACCACCACACAGGTGGCCGCGGTTGAGACGACGGATGTTGCCGCCCTCAGCACGACGCAGGTCGGTGGGTTGAACGCCACACAGATCGGCGCGCTGACGACGACCCAGGTGCTGGCCGTCGAGACGACGGACCTCGGTGTGCTGACGGCAGCCCAGATTGGCGGCCTGACGACGACGCAGATCGGCGTGCTGAGCACGACGCAGGTCAAGGCCATCTCGACAACCGGCATCGCCGGCCTGAGCACGGTACAGTTCGGCGCGTTGAACGCGACCCAGATCGGGGCGCTCACCACGAGCCAGCTCAAGGCCCTGGAGACGACCGAGGTCGCGGCACTGAGCACGACGCAGCTGGGCGGTCTGTCGGTGACGCAGATCGGGGCGCTCGAGACGACGGATATCGCGGTGCTGTCGACGACCAATGTCGCGGCACTGAGCACCACACAGCTCGGCGGGTTGAGCACCGCACAGATCGGGGCGCTGACCACGACCCAGGTCGCCGCGGTGGAGACGACCGACATCGCGGCCCTGAGCACGACCCAGGTCGGCGGGCTGCTCTCGGCGCAGATCACGGCGCTGACGACGACACAGGTCAAGGCGATCGAGACGACGGACCTTGCGGCGCTGAGCACGTCGCAGTTCGGCGCTCTGAGTGCGACCCAGATCGGGGCGCTGGGCAGCAGCCAGATCCAGGCCATCGAGACGACGGATATAGCGGTCCTGAGCGCGGCACAGACCGCGGGTCTGAGCACGACGCAGATCGGCGCGCTGTTCACGACGCAAGTCGCGGCGCTGTCGACGACGTCGGTCGCGGCCCTGTCTGTGGCGCAGTTCGGTGCCCTGAGCGCGGTCCAGATCGGTGCCCTGACCTCCATCCAGCTCAAGGCCCTGGAGACGACCGAGGTTGCGGCGCTGAGCACGACGCAGCTGGGCGGTCTGTCGGTGACGCAGATCGGGGCGCTCGAGACGACGGACGTCGCGGTGCTGTCGACGACCAATGTCGCGGCACTGAGCACCACCCAGCTTGGCGGCTTGAGCACGGCGCAGATCGGGGCGTTGACCACGACCCAGGTCGCGGCGGTGGAGACGACCGACATCGCAGCCCTGAGCACGACCCAGGTCGGTGGGCTGCTCTCGGCGCAGATCACCGCGCTGACGACGACGCAGATCAAGGCGATCGAGACGACGGATGTCGCGGCGCTGAGCACGTCGCAGTTCGGCGCACTGAGCGCGACCCAGATCGGGTCGCTGGGCAGCAGCCAGATCCAGGCCATCGAGACCACGGACATCGCGGTCCTGAGCGCCGCCCAGACTTCGGGCCTGAGCACGACGCAGATTGGCGCGCTGTTCACGACGCAGGTTGCGGCGCTGTCGACGACGTCGATCGCGGCCCTGTCGGTGGCGCAGTTCGGTGCGTTGAGTGCGGTCCAGATCGGTGCCCTGACTTCGACCCAGCTCAAGGCCCTGGAGACGACTGAGGTCGCGGCGCTGAGCACGACGCAGCTGGGCGGCCTGTCGGTGACGCAGATCGGGGCGCTCGAGACGACGGATGTCGCGGTGCTGTCGACAACCAATGTCGCGGCGCTGAGCACCACCCAGCTTGGCGGCTTGAGCACGGCGCAGATCGGGGCGCTGACCACGACCCAGGTCGCGGCGGTGGAGACGACCGACATCGCGGCCCTGAGCACGACGCAGGTCGGCGGGCTGCTCTCGGCGCAGATCACCGCGCTGACGACGACGCAGGTCAAGGCGATCGAGACGACGGATATCGCGGCGCTGAGCACGTCGCAGTTCGGCGCTCTGAGTGCGACCCAGATCGGGGCGCTGGGCAGCAGCCAGATCCAGGCGATCGAGACGACGGATATTGCGGTCCTGAGCGCCGCCCAGACTTCGGGCCTGAGCACGACGCAGATTGGCGCGCTGTTCACGACTCAGGTCGCGGCGCTGTCGACGACGTCGGTCGCGGCCCTGTCTGTGGCGCAGTTCGGTGCCCTGAGCGCGGTCCAGATCGGTGCCCTGACTTCGACCCAGCTCAAGGCTCTGGAGACGACCGAGGTTGCGGCGTTGAGCACGACGCAGCTGGGTGGTCTGTCGGTGACGCAGATCGGGGCGATCGAGACGACGGATATAGCGGTGCTGTCGACGACCAATGTCGCGGCGCTGAGCACCACCCAGATCGGCGGCCTGACCACGGCGCAGATCGGCGCACTGACCGTGACCCAGTTCCAGTCGGTCGCGACCGTGGACATCGCGGCGTTCAACACGACGCAGATCGGCGGCATCACGACGACTCAGCTTGCCGCCATCACAACGTCCCAGATCCAGGCCCTTGAGACGACGGATGTCGCGGCGCTCAGCGCGGTGCAGATTGCCGCCATCGCGGCCGGTCGCCTCGACGATCTCAGCACGACCCAGATCGTTGCCATCGAGACGACGGACGTCGCCGCGTTGACCTCGACGCAGATTGCCGGCCTGACGACGGTGCAGGTCGCTGCCTTCACCGTGACCCAGATCGCCGCCATCGAGACGGGTGATATCGGGGCCCTCACGGTCGCCCAGTTTGGCGCCCTGACGCAGACCCAGATCGGTGCCTTGACGGCCAGCCAGGTGGTGGCCCTGACCACAACCCAGGCCGCGGCGCTGAGCACGACGCAGCTGGGAGGCCTCTCGGCGACGCAGATCGCGGCGATCGAAACGGCGGATATAGCCGTGCTGTCGACGACCAACGTCGCGGCGCTGAGCACCACCCAGATCGGCGGCCTGAGCACGGCGCAGATCGGCGCGCTGACCGTGACCCAGTTCCAGTCGGTCGCGACCGTGGACATCGCGGCGTTCAACACGACGCAGATCGGCGGCATCACGACGACCCAGCTTGCCGCCATCACAACGTCCCAGATCCAGGCCCTTGAGACGACGGATGTCGCGGCGCTCAGCGCGGTGCAGATTGCCGCCATCCCGACTGCCAGGATCGACGATCTCACCACCACCCAGATCGTGGCGATCGAGACTACCGATGTTGCTGCGTTGACCTCGACACAGTTCGCTGGCTTGACGACGACACAGGTTGCTGCCTTCACCGTGACCCAGATCGCGGCCATCGAGACGACGGATATCGCGGCGTTGCCGGCAACGCAGTTCGGTGCTTTGACGAAGACCCAGGTCGGTGCCCTGACGGGCAGCCAGATCGTGGCGCTGACCACGACCCAGGCCGCAGCGTTGACCACGACGCAGCTCAGCGGCCTGTCGGCGACGCAGATAGAGGCGTTTCAGACGACCGACATCGCAGCACTGACCACTGGCAATATAACTGCGCTGACCACCACACAGATCGGCGGTCTGACGACGGCGCAGATCAGCGCCCTGACCACGGCCCAGTTCCAGGCGATCGAGACGACAGACATCGCCGCCTTGAGCACAACGCAGGTCACGGCCATTACGACAGCGCAGCTCGCCGCTATCGGTACGGCGCAGACCCAGGCACTTGAGACAACGGACATCGCGGTTTTGAGCGCCACGCAGATCGCCGCCATCCCGACGAACCGGATCGACGACCTGAATGCGACGCAGATCGCCGCCATCTCGACGACTGCTGTCTCCGGCTTGACCTCGGGGCAGCTCGGGAACCTGTCGACGACCCAGTTCAAGGCCTTTACGGCTGCTCAGATCGCTGCGTTCTCGTCACCGCAGATCGCAGCTATCCCGACGAACCGCATCGATGACCTGAGCGCGACTCAGCTTCAGGGCATTGAGACGACCGATATTCCGGCGTTGACCACGGCGCAGATCGCCGCGATGTCGACGACGCAGATCGCTTCCTTCACCGCGAGTCAGATAGGCGCGTTCGAGACGACGGATATCGCGGCTCTCTCGGCGGCGCAGTTCGTTGTATTGTCCACATCCCAGATCGGTGCGCTGACGACCAGTCAGATCGCTGCGCTGACCACGAGCCAGGTCGCGTCCTTGACCACGACCCAGCTCAGCGGCCTTTCGATCACGCAGATCGGTGCGTTCCAGACGACAGATATCGCAGTCCTGTCGACGGGCAACGTCATCGCACTGACGGCGACCCAGATCGGCGGCTTGAGCGTTACGCAAATCGGCGCGCTGACCACAACGCAGATCAAGGTGGTCGAGACAACGGACATCGCGGCCCTGACTCCCACCCAGGCCACCGGCCTGACGACGACGCAGATCGGCGCGCTGACCACGACGCAGATCAAGGCTGTCGAAAGCACAGACGTTGGAGCCTTGAGCGGCACGCAGGTCGGCAGCTTGAGCACGACCCAAGTCAGTGTGCTGAGTACCACCCAGATCGCCGGCCTGTCGACGGCGGGCGTCGCCGGCCTAACCAGTACGCAAGTTGCCGTACTTAGCACAACACAGATCGGCGGCTTCACCCCGACCCAGTTGGCGGCCTTCGAGACGACAGACATTCCATTCCTCTCGACGGCCAGTATCGTGGCCCTGACCGCGACTCAGATCGGTGGCCTCACGGCGACGCAGGTGGGCGTGCTGACCACCACCCAGGTCAAGGCCATCGAGACCACGGACCTCGCGGCGCTGAGCGCCGCAGCCATCGGCGGGCTGAATACCACCCAGATCAACTCGCTGAGCACGACCCAGATCAAGGCCGTGGAGACGACGGATATCGCCGCCTTCAACACGACGCAGCTCGGCGCCCTGACGACAACGCTGCTGTCGGCGCTCACCACGACCCAGGTCGCCGCCGTCGAGACGGCCGATATATCGGCTCTGAGCTCGACCCAGGTTACGGCCCTGACGACCACGCAGGTCAGCGCGCTCACCACTGGCCAGATCACGGCGCTGACGGTGACCCAGATCAAGGCGCTGACCAATACACAGGTCAAGACGCTGAGCGCTACCCAGTTTGGAGCGATCGAATCCGGCGATATCTCCGGTCTGGAGACCACGGACATCGCCAGCCTGACGACGAGCCAGCTCGATGGCATCACCGCGAGCCAAATCACGGCGCTGTCGACCACCCAGATCGACTTCCTGACATTCACGCAGATCAAGTCGCTGACTGCGGGCCAGGAGGTCGGCTTCACGGCCTCCCAGATCTCCAGCATGACGACCACCCAGACCGCCGGCCTGGACGGCATCTGATCCTCCCGCCGGGTCTGGAACTCCCCTGCCCCTAGCGCTTATGGGCCGCGGGCCGTATGAAGGGCCTGCGCCATGCCGTTCGAGTCGGAGGTCGCGAGGATATCGTGAACCAGCCACCCGCTCCACAATCGTTCAGGTCTCTGACCAATGAGGCCCTGAAACTCAAAGTCGTCGATATCGGCGCCAACCCGATCGACGGGCAGCCGCCCTACGCCACCCTGCTGCGCGAGGGGGCCGAGGTGATCGGTTTCGAGCCCAACCGCGAAGCCCTGGCCAAGCTCAATGCCGCCAAGGGACCGACCGAGACCTACCTGCCCCATGCGGTCGGCGACGGTGGACGTCACACGCTGCATATGTGCCAGGCACCGGGCATGACCTCCCTGCTCAAGCCCAATCCGCAGGTGCTCAATTTCTTCCACGGCTTTCCCGACTGGTCGCGCGTGGTGTCGACCGAAGAGATCGATACGGTCAAGCTCGACAGCATCCCCGAGACGGCAGGCGTCGACCTGCTGAAGATGGACATCCAGGGCGCCGAACTGATGGTCCTGAAGAATGCCAAGAAGAGGCTCAAGGACATGCTGGTCATGCAGCTGGAGGTCGAGTTCCTCCCGATGTATGTCGACCAGCCGCTCTTCGGCGACCTCGACGTGTTCCTGCGCAAGCAGGGATTCGTCTTCCACAAATTCTTCCCGACGGTCAGCCGGACCATCAAACCGATGATGGTCAACAACAACATGTACGCCGGTTTCAGCCAAATTCTTTGGGCGGATGCGATCTTCGTCCGGGATTTCACCCAGCCCGAGAAGCTGACCGCGCGGCAGCTGCTGGCCATTGCCACCATCCTGCACGATTGCTATCAGTCCTACGACCTCGTGCTCAATCTGCTGACCGAGTACGATAAGAAGACCGGCAAGAGCATCGCGCCGGGATACCTTCCCGCGCTGAAGAAGAGCGCCGGCGCACCCGCCTGAACCAGAACGTCTCAATCCGGATACAAGAGCCCATGCAGCCGAAACATCGAAATGTCCTGATCACCGGCGGTGCCGGCTATGTCGGCACGATGCTGACTCCCCAGCTCCTGGCGGCCGGCCACAGTGTCACCGTTTACGACGCGATGTTCTACGGCTGCGAGCTCAAGCCTCAGCCTCGCCTCAAGCTGGTCGAGGGCGATATCCGCGACACGGCCAAGCTGAAGGACTGCTTCTGGGGCGTCGATGCGGTCATCCACCTGGCCTGCATTTCCAACGATCCGAGCTTCGAGCTCAACGAGACTCTCAGTCAGAGCATCAACTACGACTGCTTCGAGCCGATGGTCGCGGCTGCCAAGGAACAGGGGGTGCGCCGCTTCATCTATGCCTCATCGAGCTCGGTCTACGGCGTTTCGGAGGAGCCGGAGGTGCGCGAGGAACATCCGCTCGTGCCCCTGACCCTCTACAGCAAGTTCAAGGGTCTCTGCGAGGAAGTCCTGCCCAAGTACCGGTCGTCGGATTTCGTCTGTGTCACCATCCGTCCGGCCACGGTCTGCGGTTACAGCCCGCGCATGCGCCTCGACCTCTCGGTCAACATCCTGACCAACCATGCGGTCAACGCAGGCAAGATCACGGTCTTCGGCGGCGAGCAGAAGCGGCCGAACCTGCACATCGGCGACATGTGCGACCTTTATCAGCTCCTCCTCAATATCGAGGATGCCAAGATCCAGGGCGAGACCTTCAACGCCGGTTATCAGAACCTGTCGATCCGCGAGATCGCCGAGACGGTGAAGCGCGTGGTCCAGGAGGAGATGCCCGGTCGGCCGGAAATCCAGATTGTCACCACGCCGACCAACGATCTGCGCTCCTACCACATCAACTCCGACAAGATCACCGCCAAGCTGGGCTTCAAGCCGAAGCGCGGCATCGAGGACGCCGCTCGTGATCTGACCCGCGCCATGAAGGCCGGGAAGCTGCCGAACAGCATGGAGGACGAGCAGTACTCGAACGTCCGAGTCCTGAAGAGCCGGAAGATTGCCTGATGGCGGCCAAGCCGGTCGCGGTCGTCACGGGGGCTGCCGGCTTCATTGGCAGCCACACGGTCGATCTTTTGGTCTCGCGTGGCTATACGGTTCGCGGCATCGACAATCTTTATGGCGGGCGCGAGGCCAACCTCAAGCAGCACGCGAACAATCCCGACGTAAGCTTTGAAAAGCGTGATATCCGGGCGGTCACGCCTGACGATAAATTGATGGCCGGGGCGAAACTGGTCATTCATTTTGCCGGTATCGGCGACATCGTCCCGTCGATCGAGCAGCCCAGCGAATACATGTCGGCCAACGTTCAGGGCACGGTGGCCGTGCTCGAGGCCAGCCGCCACCATGGCGCCCGCAAGTTCGTCTACGCGGCTTCGTCGTCCTGTTACGGCTTGGCCAAAACGCCGACCCGCGAAGACCATCCCATCCAGCCCGAATATCCCTACGCCCTGAGCAAGAACCTGGGCGAGCAGGCCGTCTTCCATTGGGGCAAGGTCTACAGGCTGCCGGTTAACTCAATCCGCATCTTCAACGCCTACGGCACGCGCTCGCGCACCTCGGGCGCCTACGGCGCGGTGTTCGGCGTCTTCCTCAAGCAGAAGCTTGCCGGCAAGCCTTTCACCGTGGTCGGCGACGGCACGCAGAAGCGCGATTTCATCTACGTGACGGACGTGGCGGGGTCCTTTGTCGCTGCGGCCGAAACTGAGATGAGCGGACAGGTCTGGAACATCGGTTCCGACCGGCCCCAGAGCGTCAACCGCCTAGTCGAGCTGCTCGGCGGCGACGTCCAGTTCATTCCCAAACGCCCGGGCGAACCGGACATCACCTTCGCCGATATCTCCAAGATCAAGCGCGAGCTCGGCTGGCAGCCGAAAGTCACGTTCGAAGAAGGCGTGGCCAAGGTCGTCGCCGATATCGAATATTGGCGCGACGCCCCGCTGTGGACGCCGGAGACAATCGCCCAGGCGACCGACACCTGGTTCAAGATGCTCTCCAACCCCGGTGGCAAGTCATGAGCTTCCCCGACCACAAATACCCGGCCGCTGGCGCCTTTCTTGATGACTACGCGCGGGCCCTGAACGCCGCTCTGGCCACCGTGGACCGCGCGGCGATCGCGCGGGCGGCGGAGATCCTGTCGGCGACCCACAAACGTGACGGCACGATCTGGGCCTGCGGCAATGGCGGCTCGGCGGCTATCGCCAATCACCTGGTCTGCGATCACATCAAGGGCGTCAACACCGACACCGGGATAAAGCCGCGCATCCACAGCCTCAGCGCCAATGTCGAGCTGCTGACGGCCATCGCCAACGACTTCGCCTACGCCGACGTGTTCGTCTACCCGCTGCGCATGATGGCGCGTCCGGGCGATACGCTGATCACCATCAGCTCATCCGGTGATTCTGAGAACATCGTGCGGGCCGCGACCTGGGCGCGCGAGAACGGCATCCCGGTCATCGCCATGAGCGGCTTCTCGGGTGGGCGCAGCGCCAAGGCCGCCGATGTCAGCCTGCATGTCAGCGCCGATAATTACGGTGTGATCGAGGACGCCCACCAGGCGCTGATGCACATCCTGGCACAGTACATCCGGCAGTCGCACATGCCGGACAAGCTCATCGCCGAGCGCAAGTTCTAGTTACAGCGCAACCAGCGCCCGGGCCACCCGGCCCGCTTCTAGATCGTCGAAAGCCCGGTTGATCTCGGCCAGCGGATAATCGGCCGTGATCAGCGCGCTGAGCGGCAGACGGCCGGCATTGAACAGCGACGCGTAGCGCGGGATATCAGTGTCAGGGCGGCTTTCCCCGCCCCAGGAACCGGCGATGCGCTTGCCGGAAATCAGGCTGAACGGGTTGAGGCGGATGGTCTTGCCGTGTTCGGCGTTGCCGGCGATGACACAGCGCCCCCCGCCGTTGCGCACGGCCTCGAAGGCCGCCTCCATGGCGATGGGGCTTCCGCTCGCCTCAATGGCGTAGTGTGCCCCCTGCCCGCCGGTCAGCTCTCGTACCGCGGCCACCGGATCACCGCTTCTTGCATCGATCGTGTGGGTGGCGCCCAGCGACTTCGCCTTCTCCAGCTTGTCGGGCACGATATCGACGACGACGCACGGGCTGGCGCCGATCGACGCCGCGGCGAGCAGCGCCGAGAGGCCAACCCCGCCAGCGCCGAAGATCACCACGCTCTCGCCCTGCTTGACCTCGAGGCTGTTGAAGACAATGCCCGCACCGGTCGGGATGGCGCAGCCGAGCAGCGCCGCCTCGCGCAGCGGCAGGCCCTCCGGCAACGGCGTCACACGGTTTTCGCAGGTCACGGTCCGGCGCATGAAGGTGCTGATGGCGCCCGAATTCACCGGGCCGCCGGCACTCTGGTAGACGGTTCCAGGCACGTCGGCGCCGCTGCCCTTCAGCCAGGAGAGCACGACCTTCATCCCCGGCTTTACCTTGGTTACGCCGTCGCTGACTGCAACGACGGTGCCCGACCCCTCGTGGCCCAGCGTGTGCGGCAGGAAACGGTCCGGTCCCTTGCGGCCGCGGATCTCGTTGAGCTGGCTCTGGCAGACCCCGCTATAGGCGACGTCGACCACCACCTGTCCGGGCCTCAGCGCGGGCAGCGTCAGTTCGGTGAGCCGCAGGGGCTTGTTGAGTTCATAGAGAACGGCGGCGAGCGTCGTTTCGGCCATGGGTCCTAGGGTCCTCTTTCGCGCAGGGAGTATGACATCAGCGCGATCAGCGACAGACTGTCAACGATCCGGCCGTCGAAGATCATGTCGAGGCATTGCCTCAGCGGGATCCAGACGATCTCATGGGATTCGGTCGGGGATGGCTGATGTTTCCCGGCGCTGTCGAATTCGCGGGCATGGAACAGATAGGTCGGATTGTGCAGGGCATCGAGACCAGCCTGATACATCAGCAGTGGCTGCACCGTTCGACAACGGACGCCGGTCTCCTCCTGGCATTCGCGGATCGCCGCCGCTTCGGGTGTCTCCCCGTCTTCGACGCGGCCGCCGGGTATCTCCCAGGACACCCGGTCGATCAGGTAGCGATACTGCCGCGAAAGCAGGATTCCCTTCTCACCTTCCACGACCATGGCTGCGCGCCGGCCGTGATCCCCGACATAGAGCTCCTTGGTCGCGGAGCCGAAATCCAGGGTGACACGATAGATACTGTGGTTCCGGTCCTTATAGACCGGCTGGCGCTCGCCGATTCGGGGCCGGATGGCGTCGCGTTCCACGTCCCGCCCCGCCTCAGGCGCTTTCGGCGATGAACCACCAGTAGTCGCCGGTGTACCCGACCTCGTCGAAGAGCTTCTTCCAGTCGTCGACATGCATGTAGGTCAGCGCCGTCAGGTTCCAGGCCAGCATCGAGGCCATTTCCTGGTCGTTGCGCCAGGCGTCGTTCATCACGAAGGCGTTCTTGCGGCTGACGCGCTGGATCTCGCGGAAGGCCTGCTTGCACTCATCGAGAGGCAGGTTGTGCAGCGTGTTGATGGCGATCACCAGATCGAAGCTCTTGTCGGGAAACGGCAGCTTCGTGGCGTTTGCCACCTGGATGAAGGGCTTCATCTCGGGCTGGGCGTGCTCGTGCGCGTAGCGCGAGATGTCGATGCCGCGGATGTCGAGCTGCGGCATCAGCTTCTTGAAGTCGTACATCATGAAGCCCTTGGCGCAGCCGACATCGAGGACGGAGGCGTTGGGGGCCAGCTTGTAGTGGTCGCGGAACAGCGCCACCGTGTCGGTCCAGAACCGGGGATGATAGTTGTAGCCGCCGTAGCCGCTCAGGCGATCGCCGTCGAAGTATTCCACGTCGAACTTGCGGGCGGCCTTGCGATGCTCCTCGGTGATGAGCTTCGCCCGTTCGTCGATCGGACGCTTGGACTTCGGGTATTTGGCGTAGAGATTGATCTCCTGGCCCATCGTCTTCGTTCCCCGAGGGCTGTTACCAGGACTTCTTCAGGCCGCAGGCGACCGCCCAGATGTAATGGCACATCGGCGCGTAGCCGGTATGCAGCACCTCGTCGTTCATGCCGAACATGAAGACGTGATGGAAGTAGCGCTCATGCAGCTCCTTCAGTGTCTTCATGCTCTTGAGGTTGATGTGCTGGACCTTGCTATGCTCCGTGGCGTACTGCTCGGCCGTGATGTTCGGCGTGCCGGTGATCAGCACCCCGTTCGGGGTCAGGCAGCGCAGGATGCCTTCCATGAAGGCGGTTTCCTGGGACGGCTCCAGATGCTCGATGACGTCGACCGAATAGGCCGCATCGACCTTGAGCTTCGGCGGGCTCTTGACGAAATCGGCCTGCTGCCAGCTGACGTTCTTCAGGTGCTTCAGCCGCTTGGGATTGGCGTCGATATGGCGCTGCTCCCAGTCGAAGCAGTGCAGCTGCTTGACCGCCTGGGCGATGATCGGCGCGCCGAACCCGTCGCCGCAGCCGACCTCCATGGCGCTCGCCTTGCCGTCGAGCATCTTGGCCACGAATTTGTAGCGCGAGAGCACGAACACCATGTGCTTGGGATCGGTCATCAGGCTGTAGGTCGTCCACGGCCCGAGCGAGACCAGGTCCACCTCGAATTGCGGGCTGGAGCCGATCTCGTAGGCTTCTTTGGCGGATATGGACATGGTCAGTGATCTCCCTTCCAATCGTTGAGCCAGCGCCGCAGCTTGAAGGCATCCGGAGTTGCGGCCAGCTTGGCTGAAAGCTTTGGCTGACCCCAGATGTCGTGGACGACGCTGAAGTTGCGGCCACCCAGCACGCTCTTCGGCTGAGTCTGGCACCAGTCGAGAAATTCTACGACACGCTCGATCGGCGTGCATTCATTGCTCGCCATCTTCTGCTGCGTGCGTTTGAGATTCGTCCCCGCCGCCGCGCCGGCACGCAGCGTCTCCTCGTGGATCTTCGTCTTGACCCAGCCGGGCCCGACGATGACGAAGCGGCAATCGGGGATCTCCGCATCGAGCAATTCGCACATCTTGATCTGCGCGATCTTCGCGGCGATCTCGGCGGTGTAGTTGAGCGGAGCGTTGTTGGTTCCCGGACCTGCCCAGAGGATGACCAGCGGCATCTCGCCGCCGCGCCGCCTTGTCGGCAGGAAGGCATGCAACGCCTGCATCTGCCGCGTGAAGTTCAGGGTTACCGAGGCTTCCCACTCGGCGAAATCGCAATCGAGGAACGCCGCTACCGGCTCCATGGTCGCCGGGCATGACATCAGGACATCCCACGGACCGAACTCGTCACGACGCTTGCAGAACGCTGTCACGGCCTTGCCGTCGGCCAGGTCGAGCTGCTCGAAACGCACCCCGCGCCGGCGCAGATCTTCCACCTTCGGCGAGGGACGGCGGAACGTTGCCGTGACCGACCAGCCGCGGTTCACCCAATTGTCGATGGCGGCCATGCCGAGATCGGCCGAGCCCGAGATCACCACCGCGGAGGGTTTCTGCGTCATCACTCAGCGCCGCCAGTAAAGAAGTGCGAACTCGGCCAGCTTGCGGCAGCCTTCCTCGACGTCCTCACGCTTTCCGGCCAGGCTGAGACGAACATAGGTGCGCCCGGCGGGACCAAACGCTGTGCCCGGGCAGACGCAGACACCCGCCTCGTTCAGCAGGGTATGGGCAAACTCGTCCGCGTCGGCGCCTAGCGACGAGATGTTCACGTAAACGTAGAACGCCGCCTTGGGCAGAACATAGGAGAGAGCGGGTGCCGCCGACAAGATGGCGTCGACCGCGGCAATACGCTCGGTCATCTCGTGCCGGATTGTCGCCGCATACGGCGACTGGCGCTGTATGTAGCTCAGGATGGTCTTCTGGAAGAGCGGCGGTGAGCACGAGAAGAACATCGAGCTGTAGTCGCCGATCTTTTCGATCACCGCGCGCGGGCCGACCACGCAGCCCATGCGCAGGCCGGGGGCCGCCGCGTCCTTGGAGAAGGAGTAAAGGTAGATGTTGTTGGCGCGGTGCCGTGCGGGCCGCGAAGCCGTATCGTAGACGAGGTCCTTGTAGGTTTCGTCGATGATGCAGGCGATCCCCCGCTCCGCGGCGTACTCGGCGATGCCTTCGATAATGTGCGGGTCCATGACCGTACCGAGGGGATTCGACGGCGAATTGATGATGATGGCGCGGACCTTTGGCTGGTCGTCCATCATGCGGACGATCTCGCTCAGGGACGGGTTCCAGCCCGCGTCCTGGCGCAGCCGATAGTGCCGGACGTTGAGTTCGAGATAGCGAGCCGACAGGCCGTAGGTGGGAAAGCCAGGATCCGGCACGAGAACCGTGTCACCCGGGTCAGTGAGCACGGCCAAGGTCTGAGAGATCAGGGCATTGGCCGACGAGACGGCCACCATGTCGGCAGTCACCACGGTCCGCTTCTCGCGGCTGTAGTTCTCGGCGATGGCGCTGCGCAGCTCATGCAGGCCAAGCGCCGGCGCGTAGCCCAGCGCGGGTGCCGCCGTCGCTTCCTGCAGGCAGGCGATGAGATCGTCGTTACGGAACCCGGTCGTGTCGCCAATCTCGAGGTGCAGGACGCGGCGCCCTTGCCTCTCGAGCCGCTGCGCCTCGGCCATGATGTGGAACATCGGCTGCGGCAGGATACGCCCGGCCCGCCCCGACAGCGAAAGCGGGATGGTTTCGTGGCTCGTCAGCATGACGTCTTCGGGAGCCATGCGCGCCTCAGGCTTTGTGCTCGTAGCCGAGCGGATGGGCCTGAATCTGCGGCCAATTGGCCTCGACCCAGTCGACGACATCCTTCAGTCCCTGCTCGACCGAGATCGCCGGTGACCAGCCGAGTTCGCTGCGAGCCTTGGCGGAATCGATGACATAGGCGGCGTCCTGCCCCGGGCGCTCTTCGACGATACGGGACACGTCAGTGAGGCGCTTGCCCATGCGCTCGGCGATGATGCGCACCACGTCTTTCACGGCGATGCCGCCATCGGGCGAGATGTGATAGCGCTCGCCAACCCGGCCCTTGGTCAGGATCTGCAGCTCGCCCTTCGAGACGTCACGGATATGGATGTAGCTCTTCACCGCCACACCGCCGCCGTGGAGCTCGATGGTCTTGCCGAGCTTGATATAGATGACCGAGCGCGGAATGATCTTGAAGAGCTGCTGATGCGCGCCGTAGACGTTCGTGGCGCGGACGGTCACCAGCGGGAAGCCATACTGCTTCTGATAGACCGAGAGCAGCATGTCGGCCGCGGCCTTGGACGCGGCATAGGGCGTGCTCGGATTGTCCGGCGTGGTCTCGAGAACACGTCCGACGCAGCTGCCATAGGCCTCGGGCGAGGAGATGTGCAGGTAGCGCTTGAGATAGTCACCCTTGCGGCGCAGATGATTGACCAGCTTGGCGAGAGCAACGGTGTTGGTCTCGAACCAGTGCTCGGGGTGCTCCCAGCTCGGAGCCACCTCGCTCTGGGCTGCGAAGTTGACGATGTATTCCGGCCGCTCGCGGTCGAGCATCGCCAGAAGTTCCGGCGAATCGCCGTTCAGGTCGAGGCGATGGAAAGCAAAGCGCTTGCGGGCCGGGTTCTGCTTGTAGCGCAGGAAGAAATCCGGCTTCTCGGCCGAGCGGCTGGTGCCGATGACCTGCCAGTCCGTCTCCGACAGGAGGTAATCGACGAAATCCTGGCCCGAGAAGGCGTTCGAACCGATGACGACGCACTTGGTCATGGCTAGAACGGCCCTGCGAAACTCGGATCAGGAACGTCGAGCCGCTGGCCGGGAGCGAGGTCGAGCAGCCTGGTCGTGGGCTTCTTGCCCAACGCCCGTTTTGCTGCCAGGACGATGTCACCGGCGCGGGGATAGAAATGATCCGCCAGCACCGGACTGGTCGGGCTTGGGTAGTCCGGCGAGGCCACACGTCCGGGGGCGGCCTTGAGCGCCGTAAAGGCTTCCTCCGTCACAGTGGCGACGATCTCACCCGAGACGCCAAACATCTTCCACGATGTGTCGGCGACGACCAGATGCCCCGTCTTGCGGACCGAAGCGAGGACGGCGTCCTTGTCCCACGGCCGGATGGTGCGCAGGTCGATCACTTCGGCGGAAATGCCGTCGCTGGCGAGCTCTTCGGCTGCGCGCAGCGCTTCAAGCGCCATGTACGAGGTGGCGACAATCGTCACATCCTTGCCGTCGCGCATCACGCGCGCCTTGCCGATCGGCGTCGTGTAGTACTCTTCCGGCACGTTGCCGGCGACGCCGTGCAGCCAGCGATGCTCGAGGAAGATGACCGGGTTGTCGTCCTCGATGCTGGCAGCGAGCAGGCCCTTAGCATCGTGCGCCGTGGTCGGCATCACGACCTTGAGGCCCGGGATGTGGGCGAACCAGGATTGCAGGCTCTGCGAGTGCTGTGGCCCCTGCCCCCAGCCGCGGCCGATCATCATGCGCACGACCAGCGGCACCTTGTGCTTGCCGCCGAACATGTAACGCCACTTGGCCGCCTGGTTGACCATCTGCTCGACGGCCAGAAGGGCGAAATCCACCCGCTGATGGGTGATGATCGGGCGCATGCCGACCAGCGCCGAACCGATGGCCATGCCGGTCATGGCGTTCTCGGAGAGAGGCATGTCGAGGACGCGCTGCGGACCGAATTTCTTCTGCAGGCCGGCCGTGGTGCCGAAGATGGCACGGGGATCCGGCACGCCGAGGCCGATGATGTAGACCGACTTGTCGCGCGCCATCGCCTGGTCCGTGGCTTCGCGGATCGCTTCGAGATACTTGATCTGACGGGTGCTCATGGCGCGGCCTATGCGATCACGTGGGCGTCGACGCTCGACGCCTCGGGCCACGGGCTCTGCTTGGCGAACTGGATTGCGGCTTCCGCGTCGGCTTTGACCTTTGCCATCGTGGCATCGAGGTCCGAACGCGTGGCAATCCCTTCCTTGGTCAGGAAGCGCTCATAGGTGGTGACCGGGCAGCGCTCCTTCCAGGCCAGATACTCGGCCTCGGTGCGATAGCCGATGTCGTTGTCGTAGTTGGGGCCGCAATGCTCGCGCCAGCGATAGGTGACGAACTCGAGCAGGCTCGGTCCATCGCCCTTGCGCGCCCGCTCCACGGCCTGGCGCGTCAGGTCATAGACGCGCTCGACATCGTTGCCGTCAGCACGCTGCGCCGGGATTCCGTGGGCCTCGGCGATATCGACGATGCGGGACTCGCCCTTCTGGCGCACGGCCATGGGCGAATACACCGAAAAGAAATTGTTCTCGACCAGGAAGACCAGCGGCAGGTTCTTGAGCCCGGCGAAATTCACCGTCTCGTAGAACACGCCGGTTTCCGTGGCGCCCTCACCGAGGAAGACCATGGTGACGCGGTCCTCGCCACGCGACTGGGCGGCAAATGCCGTACCCGCCGCGATGGCGATGGTGCTGCCGACGATCGGCGCCGAGCCGAGGAAGCCGGCCTCGAGATCGATGAGATGCATCGAGCCGCCCTTGCCCCCGGCGCAGCCCGTCGCCTTGCCGTAGATCTCGGCCATCATGCCCTTGAGGTCGCCGCCCTTCGCCAGGTAGTGAGCATGGGCGCGGTGACCGGAGAAGGCGTAGTCGCGCTTCTCGAGCGCAGCGCACGAGCCCGCCGCGGCGGCCTCCTGGCCGATGCTCAGATGCACCGGGCAGCGCATCTCCTGTTCGCGGTAATGCTCGGCGATGCTCTCTTCGACCGCGCGGATATGGGCCATGTCCCGGTAGAGCCGGAGGCGCATATCGCGGCTGAGCGACGGCCGGGCGACATTCTCGATGATCGGATCATGCATGCTGGCAAAAACCCCCACGGTCCGCAGCGGCGCGTGACGCGCCTACTTCAGCAGCGCCGTGATGAACTTGACGACAGGAGCCTTTTCGACGGCGGAGCGATGGCCGACGATGCCGACCTTGATCGCGCCGGCGACGTTGCCGAAGAAGCCCGCGATATGCAGTGGCACACCGGCTGCCGCGATCGGCGAGGCTAGGGAGAGGAAGGCGTCGCCGGCGCCCACGGCGTCGACGATGGTGTTGGTCAGCGCGGGAATACGCTGCACGGTCATGCCGGCCTCATAGGTCGAGCAGCCGTGCCGGCCCTGCGTGACGATGAATTTCGGGCACTGGATGCGCGACGGCAGGGCCGAGCTGATGATCGTGCCGACGTCCATGTCCTTGTCGCCGATGGCCAGCCGAGCCTCGGGGCCGTCGATGCAGATCAGGTTGGCGCGCTTGTAGCGGGTGATCAGGTTGAAGCCGATATTGGCGCTGTTGGTCTGCGCGTTCACCGATAGGAAGCGGGCGCGCTTGCTCAGGATGTCGATGATCGGGCTCGAGATCATGCCGTGACCGAAATCGGTGGCAATCACGCAGTCGAAGCTTCCGGCTCGTTCTTCCAGAATCCGTGTGGCCTCTTCCGTCTGGCTGATGCTCAGCGGTGTATCGTCGAAGAAATATACCTCGAACATCTTGCGCATCGTGTAGCTGGTCTCGACGAAACGCACCTTGCGCGTCGTCGGGACGTTGTCGCGCCAGATCGGCGTCAGCTTGACGTTGGGCGCCAGCTTGCTGCGGATGAATGCCTCATGGCTGTCCGCCCGGCCGAGAGTGGTGACGACCTCTACCTCGCGGCAGAAGCCGGCGACATGGTTGGCCGCGGCGATCACGCCGCCGGCGTAGAGCTCGCGATCCCGGTATTTCGTGGCGATCAGCGTCTCTTTGGCTGATTTACCCATCGGCTCGACGAACTGGTACTCGTCGATGATCGTGTCGCCGACCAGCAGGACGCGGAAATTCTTGATCGAGTCGAGATAAGCCAGGACCTTCTCGAGGCCGACCGCTTCGCGCATCTTGTCGAGATACTCGCGGACCGTGGGCTCGTAGATGCTGAAATGCTGGTTGATCAGGTTGCTCGAGCTGAAGACCATGCTGTCGGAGGTGAAGGCGATGCGCCCGCCATGGCTCTCGACGGCCTTCTGCTCGTCCGTGATCTTGCCGGTGACATCGTCCTCGGCCTTGGCGTACTCGGCGCCCTTGACGTAGACCGACGGCTTCAGCGCGTGCAGCAGCTTGATCGCGTCGGAGTCCGGGTTCACGGCCACCCAGTGGACATGGGCCAGCGAGGCGAGCATCTCGGCCCGCATGTGCTCGTTGAACACCGGCCGGCCGGGGCCCTTGTTGACATGGCGGTCTGCGGTCAGGGTGACGACGAGCACGTCCCCTAGGCGGCCTGCCTCTTCGAGGTGCCGGACATGGCCGATGTGAAGGACGTCGAACACGCCATGGGCATGGACGACCGTCTTACCCTCGCTACGCAGCCGCGCGATGATGGCGGCCAGATCCTGGATCGGCCGGATCTTATCGCGGAACCGGTTGCCCTCGGATTGGGCGACTTCCACGGCGGGGCTGCTAGGTTTGACGGCGGGCAGAGCGCTCATTGGCCTGCCCGTATCGGGTGGAAATGCTTCGGCGCAGCAACGCGGGCCGGATTCTGGGCTCCAAATGCAACATCGACGGCTTTTTGCCCCCGGACGACTCTATAGCTAGTGCGTAGCATATCTCGATACGCTAGGAAAATGTGTTGGTTAAGATAGCAGCGCATCCCTAAGAAACCCCTAAAATTATAAATACTTGGTGTGGACGCTGGGGCCGCTGGGATGCCAACCCGGCCTCGTTGTCCCCGAGAGCCTTCGGAAACACTCGTTAGATTGCGCGCCTTTGCACGCCGGCGCCTTGTTGTCGCCCGGCGCACGCCCTTCTTGGGTCCACTTGTGGTTGCAGATCCGCGGGCCAGCCGATCAATCGAATTTTAATGGTTCGCCCGTATTATGGTAAACATCTGGAAAGACATCCGCGTGGTATCAGGGCCTTAGCGCGGTTGGACCCAGGAGCATCATGACGATCAGGCCTTGGGGTGACGCATGAAACTGTCCGACTACGCCGTTGATTTTCTTGCAAAGCGCGGCGTCAAGCACGCCTTCGTCGTCCAGGGCGGTGCCATCGCACACATGATCGACTCGGTCGGTCGGCACCCCTCCATGACCTATATCTGCCCAGCCCACGAGCAGGCCGCCGCGATGGCCGTCGACGGCTATGTGCGCACCACTGGTGGCATCGGCTGCGCCATGGCGACCACCGGCCCCGGCGTGGTCAACCTGATGACCGGCATCGCCTGCCTTTATTACGATTCACTGCCCGCGATCTTCATCGGCGGCCAGGTCTCCACCTTCCGGCTGCACACCAAGGTCCCCGGCGTGCGCCAGCTGGGCTTCCAGGAATCGCCCCACGTCGACCTGGTTCGCCCGATCACCAAGTACGCCGTGCTGGTCGATGATCCCCAGCGCATCCGCTACGAGCTGGAGAAGGCGCTGCACATTGCGCAGTCCGGCCGCCCTGGCCCCGTGTTCGTCGACATCTGCGACGACGTCCAGCGCGCCGAGATCAATCCGGCCACCCTGCCCGCCTACACGCCCCCGGCCAATGACGAGGACCGCGGCGACCCGGCGATGGACAGCAAGCTCGACCAGGCGCTGGGCATGCTCGCCGAAGCGAAGCGGCCGGTTCTGGTGATCGGCGCCGCCGTGCGTATCGCCGGCTGCATCGACAAGGCCCTGCGCCTCGTCGACCGTCTGGATGTCCCCGTCGGCCTCACCTGGGCCATGTCCGACATGATGGACTGGAATCATCCGCTCAACATCGGTGGTTTCGGCATCAGCGCCACCCGTCGCGGCAATTTCGCCGTGCAGAACGCCGACTTCATCCTCTCGATCGGTTCTCGCCTCGACACGCACGCGACCGGCACGCCGATCAACACCTTCGCGCGCGGCGCGCGCAAGGTGATCGTCGATATCGCGGCTCCCGAGCTCGAGAAGTTCAAGGATATGAACGTCGACGTCGCGATCCGCAGCGACGTCCGTCAGTTCTTTTCTGCCCTCGACCGCAAGTGGAACCAGATCCGCGTCAAGGACATGTCGGAGTGGAAGGGCCGCGTCGCCGACTGGCAGAAGCGCTACCCCTCCTGCCTGCCCGAGCACACCAAGCAGAAGAAGGGCGTCAACCCCTATCACTTCCTTGACCTGCTCGCGGACGAGACCGCCAGCAACGAGATCATCATCCCCGATTGCGGTGCCAACCTGATCCAGACCTTCCAGGGATACCGGGTCCGTCAGGGGCAGCGTCTCTTCTCGGCCTTCAACAACTCGCCGATGGGCTACTCGCTCTCGGGCGCGATCGGCGCCTGCCTCGCGAACAACAGCAAGCCCGTCGTCTGCATCACCGGCGATGGCGGCCTGCAGGTGAACATGCAGGAGCTCGGCACGGTGATGCGCTACAAGCTGCCGATCAAGATTTTCCTCTTCAACAACCACGGCTACGGCATCATCCAGCAGACCCAGGAAGACTGGATGGGCGGCCGCTATCACGGCTCCCGCCCCGAGACCGGGCTGATGGACCCCGACTACATGAAGATCGCGCGGGCCTTCGGCATGAAGACGATCAACGCGACGAGCCACCGCGGCCTGCGCGAGAAGATCCGCGAGACCCTCAAGTCCAAGGGTCCCGTGCTGTGCAACCTGGACTTCAGCGACCGCCAGCGCATCTTCCCGATGCTCAAGGCGGGACGCCCGATCGAGGATCCCAAGCCGCTGCTCAAGCGCAAGGAGTTCCTCGAGAACATGATCGAGGCTCCGCTGCCGGTTTCGCTGGCGATGGACTAGAGAAGCGACTGGCAGCGCTCCAGGAAGAACTGACTGACCCGGCCACGTGCCACGGGCAGAAGCCCGTTGTCGTCGAGCTGGATGAATCGCGTCTGTTCCGCCGTCAGTGGCTGGTCTACCTCGCCAAGGGCGATCGCTTCCTTGGTCGCGGCAAGAAGCTCGTCGGCCTGAGGCGGGCGAGCCGCGAACCGGTCTATGGGGAAATGCCAACCGAAGAATTGGCCCTCCCACCATTCCGGCCGCGTCCTGAAGAACAGCATCTGCTCGCCGAAACTCAGCAGCCGTTCCCGTTTTGGGTCGTAAAGCAGCGCCGGCACGACGACCATCTTCCTCGCGTATGGCACGAGACTGAGATGCCAGCGTCCGTAGGAGACGATCGGGATGTCCAGTACGTCACCGATATGCTCGAGGCCGGACGCATTTATGAGATGCAGCTTCGAGTTTCCCAGCAGGATGAAGTCGTTCCGGAACGACCGTAGCGGGCTTCCGGTGTAATTGATGACATCGTAGGCGGCGAATTCTTCAGGATACGGCTCGGTGCCGACTTTCACCAGCGTGTAACCGTTGTCGCGCAGGTACTCCAGCGTCGGAAAGAAGTGCTCCGGCGGAACCCGGACGCCGGCATTACCCGGGTTTTTGCGGAAATGGATTGCTGCGATGCGGCCGATCTTTCCGCCAAGGAGATCCGCGAGCTCTCCCTCGATGGGCGGCAGCCCCGGACGCCAGGGATCGAAGTCCTCCGTCAGTCGGCGGGTCCGCGCGTAGTCGATGGTCGCCCGCATCACCGCATCGTTGGTGACGTTGTAGTAGAGCTTGTCGGAGAACCGCGAGATGAACGTATTGTCGCGGGACATGACAGAATTTTTGAGGTGCGAGATACCTACATCGATCCCGAGCTCGGGCATCATGCGGCAGATTTCCGACGCCATGTCGAAGTAGTTGTCGAGGGCGATCATGCCCAGGTTGTACTGGCGGAAGTGCGGGCCGAAGATCTCGGCCAGGGCCGAGGTAATCAGTCCGGCCTTCTGAATCCAGAGATATCGCCCGTCCCGGGGAATCTCGCCGCACCGAAATTTGCGGAGGAAGTAATCAAGCTCGGCGATCTGGTGACCAGGCGATCCCGCGAACATGATGTTCGCCAGGAGCTTGGTATTCGACTTCCGGAGGTATTTGTAGAGCCCTTCCGGTGAGTCAATCACATCTTCCATGCGAACCGCCTTATCCCGTGTCTGTGCCGGTATCGATTGCGGCGAAAGTCTTCGTCGGACGCGACGCCCTGCGTCCGATCACGCGGCGCCAGGCGGGCTGGATTCGCGAGTAACGGAAGCTTGCCGAATTGTGGGGCGGGCGTCACCCCGCTCGAACGCAACCGGGAGGCAACCCGGCACACGGAGGCGATTCGTCTCAGCGTGGCGGAAGACGCCTTGATCATCACGCAGTGGTTGCGATACTCGGCCTCCTCAAAAAATTAACAAATGACGGCTGAAGTGAGCTGCGAGGATTAAAGTTAACCAAGAAAAATCAATAGATTATAAGTGCCTTATGCCTCTTAAGAAATAGCGCGGTATTTACATTAAATTAAATATATCCATGCCACGCTGTCCTCTCATGCCGCAGTTCGGACAAGCTTGGCTGCCAACTGCTATGATGTGTTGAGAAAACAAGTTCTCCAGAACGGAGAAAGATTTTGACCCTGCCCGCCCGGATTCGAGGCGCTGTTCTTGTTGTTGCCGCACGAAGGCAACAGGCGGCGAAGCGTCTCTGCCCGGCGGGTGCTCCTGCCGACGCGGCTCTGCTGGCCGCTGGTTCTGCGGCCCGCCACTAAGAAGCGCGACGCATGGTCTCCCCGATCTCCTTCTTCACGCCAGCCCAGATTGCCGGACTCTCGCTAACGAGCGTCCAGGAGCTGTCGGTTACGGACATCAAGGAGCTGAAGGCGACTCAGGTCGGCTCCTTCACCATTACGCAGATCGATGTTTTCAGCACGACACAGCTGGCTGTCCTGTCGGGCACCCAGATCAAGGGACTGACCACGACCCAGGTCGCTGCGCTGCGCAGCGACCAGTTCATCTTCAGCTCCGGCCAGCTGACAGTCCTGAACGCGCCGCAGATCGCGGCGCTGGACACCAGCGACATCGCGGCACTGACGACTACGCAGCTTGCCGCCTTCTCGGCGGCACAGATCGCCGCCTTCGAAGCCACTGACATCCAGGCGCTGACGGCGACCAGTGTCGCCGCGCTCAGCACAACCCAGTTGCGCGGCCTGACGGCGAACCAGATCGGGGCATTGACGACCACCCAGATCAGCAGCCTGACAGCCGGCCAGTTGGGCGGGCTTACGCTGACACAACTCGGCTCTCTTGAGACGACTGACATTGCCGCGCTGACCGAGAGCCAGATTGCCGGCCTCGGATCGGCCCAGATCAAGGGTCTGAATGCCACCCAGCTGCAGGCGCTCACGACGACCCAGGTTGGCGCGCTCACGACTTCCCAGATGGGCAGCCTGACGATTGCCCAGCTCGTCACGTTGACAACCACCCAGATCGAATCCTTGGCAGACACCCAGCTTGGTGCCTTGAGCGCCACGCAGTTCCGGGGGCTCGAGACCACCGACGTTGCGGCGCTGACGGCGACTCAGGTTGGGGGCCTGTCTTCGACCCTGCTTCGGGCGCTGAGCGCCACGCAGGTGAAAGCGCTGACGACGACTCAGATCGGAGCTCTCTCGTCCACGCAGGTCGGTGCCCTGGAGGTAGCGGATGTCGCGGCGCTTTCGACGACGAACGTCGCGTCGCTGACCGAGACGCAGCTGGCGGGCCTCACGGTTACCCAGGTCAAAGGCCTGACGGCCACGCAGGTTGTGGCTTTGACCACGACCCAGGTCGGGACTCTCTCGGCCGGGCAGGTCGGCGGCCTGACTGCGACACAGATCAAGGCGCTAAACGGCAGCCAGGTCGGTGTGCTGTCGACGACCCAGATCGGCGTGCTCAACATCACGCAGTTCCGCGCGCTCGAAGTGACGGACATCTCGGGCCTGAGCGGTACGCAGCTCAGCGGCTTGACCACGACCCAGGTCAAGGGCATGGCCGTCTCGCAGCTGCGGGCTCTGACGACCACGAGCATCGCCGAGCTGAGCGAAACCCAGATCGGCAGCCTGACCGTGGCGCAGGTAGGCCTGCTGACGGCAAGCCAGATACAGGCTCTGACCGGGACACAGGTTGGATTGCTGAGCACCACCCAGGTGAAGGGGCTCGATGCTGCCGATATTGCGGCCCTGACGACCACTCAGGTCGGCAGCCTCACCACGGCACAATTCGGCGCTCTCACCCGTACCCAGATCGGTGCGTTTGAGGCAACCGACGTCGCGGCACTGAGCACGACTCAGGTTGCGAACCTCAACGCAACGCAAATCAAAGGCCTGACCACCACGCAGGTTGCGGCCCTGACCACCACGCAGATCGGCAGCCTGGCCGCGACCCAGATCAGCGCCATGGAGAACCCTGATCTGGCGGCGATCACGACGACCAATATCGGGCAGCTGAGCTCGGCCCAGCTGGTCAACCTGACGGCGGCGCAGATTCGCGCGCTGACCGTGACCCAGATAGGCGCCTTCAACGAGACACAGATCGCCTCGTTGAGCCCCGCTCAGGTGATGGGGCTTGAGGCGAGCGACCTCGCGCGGCTTTCGACGACGCAGCTCGATGCTTTTACCGCGACGCAGCTCAGGGCGTTCGCCAGCAGTCAGATTCAGTCTCTGACGCCGAGCCAGATCGCCGGCCTCTCGACCACGCAGGTCGCCGGCTTCGGCGCGACCCAGATCAAGGCTCTGACGACGACTCAGATCAAGTCGTTGACCTCCACGCAGGCCGGCAGTCTGTCGGATGCCCAGATCGACGCGCTGGAGATGGTCGATCTTGCCTCGCTGAACTCGACGAACATCGGGGCGCTCAATGCGTCGCAGCTGGCCGGTCTGTCGAATACCCAGGTCAAGGTCCTGACGGCAACGCAGCTTGGCGGTCTGACCACGACACAGGTCGCCACGCTCTCCGGGGACCAGATCGCAAGTCTGTTGGCGACACAGATCAAGGCTCTCACCGAGACGCAAGCGGGCGCCCTGACTGCCACGCAGGTCACGGCGTTGAGCGCCACGCAGGTCAAGAGCCTGGAAGCGTCCGACATCGCCACGCTGAGCGCGACGCAGATCGGCGCGCTGAGCAGCAGCCAGGTGGCGGCGCTAAGCGCGACCCAGCTGCGGGCCCTCACGACGACGAGCGTCAGCCAGCTCAGCGCCACGCAGGTCGCGGCTCTCACGCCGGGTCAGGTCGCCGCCCTCGCTGCGACCCAGCTCGAAGCGCTGACCGCAACCCAGTTCGGAGCCCTGTCGGCGACCCAGATCAAGAGCTTCGACAGGAGCGATATCGCGGCTTTGACCGCCACGCAGGTGAGCGGCCTGAGCGAAGCTCAGCTCGATGCCTTCTCGGCGACGCAGATCTCCTTCCTCGAAACCACGGATATCCTGGCCCTGAGCGCCACGCAGCTCGGCGGTCTCAGCACCACGCAGATCAAGGGCCTTACGACTACGCAGGCCGCGATCCTGACGACGACGCAGATCGGCGGCCTCACCGCAGCGCAGATTTCTGCACTTGATACCGCCGATCTCACGGCGCTGACGGTTACGAACGTTGCCGCCCTCTCGACAACGCAGCTGGCCGGCCTGAGCGGCAATCAGATCCGGTCACTCGCGGCTACCCAGATCGGCGCTTTGACGGCGAACCAGGTTGCCGGCCTGAGCACGACCCAGATCCGGAACCTCGAGACGAGTGACATCGCGGCCCTGACTGCGACCCAGCTCGGGGCACTGACGGAAACGCAGCTGGGAGTGTTTGCCGCCACGCAGATTCAGGCGCTGACCACGACAAACGTCGCACGCCTGACGGAGACCCAGCTCGACGGCTTCGGCGCGACCCAGATCAAGGCGCTGACCGCGACCCAGGCCGCCGTTCTGACGACGACCCAGGTCAGCAGCCTCTCGGATACCCAGATCGACACGCTGGAGGCGGCTGACCTCGGGGCCTTGTCGGCAACGAACATTGCGGCCCTGACGACGACGCAGATCTCCGGCCTGACGACGACCAAGATCAGGAGCCTGAGCGCGACGCAGGTCGCGGCATTGACCGTCGCACAGGTTGGAGCGCTGAGCGCCACCCAGGTCGGCGCGATGGAAACGACGGACCTCGCTGCGCTGACGGTAACGAACGTCACGGAGCTTTCGGTCACTCAGGTCGGCGGCCTGAGCCTCACGCAGATCAAGGCCTTCACCGCGACACAGTTCGGCAGTCTCACCGGCACCCAGGTCGCGGCGCTGAACGCGACGCAGGTCAAAGGGCTCGACGCGACCGATATCGCGGCGCTGAACGCGACGCAGGTCGGGGCACTGACGTCCACCCAGTTCGGCACGCTCAGCGGTGCGCAGGTTGCTGCACTGACCACGACGCAGGTCAGTGGCCTGACGACAACACAGATCGGCGGCTTCGCCTCGACCCAGATCCGCGGCCTGACGACGACCCAAGCCGTCGTTCTGAGCAGCACCCAGATCAGCAGCCTGACGGACACGCAGCTCGACGCGCTGGAGGTCGCCGATCTCGCGGCCCTGACGACGACCAACGTCACCGCCCTCACCGCCACCCAGCTCTCGGGCCTGACCACGACACAGCTTCGTGGCCTGACCACCAGCCAGGTTACGGCTCTGGGGTCCACCCAGGTCGCCGCTCTGAGCTCGACCCAACTCGGCTCGTTCGAGGTGACCGACATCGCCGCTCTCACGGCGACCAACATTGCGGCCCTCTCCACCACCCAGATCAGCGGCCTGAGCGTGGTCCAGCTCCAGGGATTGGAGACCACACAGACAGCGGCGCTGACCGCGGCCCAGATCGCGACCTTCAGCACCACGCAGGTCAAGGGGCTCGAGGCCACCGACATTACGGCATTCACGACGACCCAGCTCGGCGCCCTGACCGCAACGCAGCTCGGGGCGTTCGCCGGCACCCAGATCCAGGCGCTGAGCACGACGCAGACCGTGGAACTCTCCACGACCCAGCTCGGTGGCTTGGGTACGACCCTGGTCAAGGCGCTGGCCACGACGCAGACCGGAGTGCTGACGGCCACGCAGGTCGGAGGCCTGACGACGACCCAGATCGGCGCGCTGGAAGTCGCCGACCTCGCCGCCTTCACCTCGACGAACGTCGCCCTGCTGACCACCACACAGGTCGGCGCCCTGACGACGGCCCAGATCAAGGGGCTGGCGGAGACACAGGTCAGCGCGCTGGCCACCACGCAGATCGAAGCCCTGAGCGTCACTCAGGTGGGGGCGTTCGAGACAACGGATATTGCGCTCCTGACGGCGACCAATATCGCAGCGCTGAACACCACCCAGATCGGCGGGCTGAGCCAGGCGCAGGTTCTCGCCCTGACCGATACCCAGGTCGACGCGCTGGCCGGAACGCAGATCGAGGCCCTGAGCACGACCCAGGTCGCCGGCCTCGAAGCGACGGATATCGTCTCGCTGGACGCGACACAGTTCGGTGCCCTGACCGCGACGCAGCTCGGGTCGCTGAGCGCCACCCAGGCGGCCGCGGTGACCACGACGCAGCTCGCCCTGCTGAGCACGACGCAGATCGACGGGCTGGGCGTCACGCAGATCCGCAATCTGACCGAGACACAGGTCGGTGCGCTGACCACGACGCAGCTCGTCAGCCTGTCGTCGACTCAGTTCGGCGGCCTCACCGAGACGCTGATCGGCGCGCTCAGCGCCACGCAGACCGCCTCGCTGAGCGAAACCCAGATCGGCCTGCTGACGGTGACCCAGATTAAGGGCCTCGAGGCGACCGACATCGCCGCGCTGACCACCACCCAGATCGGCAGCCTGACCGAGACGCAGATCGGCGTGCTCAGCGTCACCCAGGTGGGCGCTCTCGAGACCACGGACTTCGCGGTACTCGAGACGAGCCAGCTCGAGGCATTCGGCGCCACGCAGATCCAGGGCCTGACGGCGACGCAAGCGGCGGCCCTGAGCACCACCCAGGTCGAGAGCCTGTCCGCGACGCAGGTCGGCGCGCTGGAGGCAACCGACCTCGCCGCCCTGAGCACGACGAACACTGCCCTGCTCAGCGCTACCCAGATCGGTGCCCTCTCCGGCACCCAGATCGGCGCCTTCACCGAGACCCAGCTCGGCGCCCTCACCCAGACCCAGATCGGCACCCTGAGCACCACCCAGATCCGCGGTCTCGAAGCCACCAATATCGGCGGCCTGTCGACCACGCAGTTCAGCGGCCTGACGTCCACGCAGATTGCCGCGCTCGAGACCTCCGACCTCGGCGCGCTCGCCGCCGCCCATATCGAGACGCTGACCACCACGCAACTCGCCGGCCTGTCGGCCGACCAGATCGGCGCCCTGACCGGCACCCAGCTGGGCGTGGTGACTATCACCGTCATCGACGCGCTGAGCACCACCCAGGTCGGCGGCCTCAACACCACCCAGATCGAGGCCCTGACCGTCACCCAGTTCGGCGCGCTCAACGCCACGCACATCGCCTCGCTGAGCACCACCCAGGTCGCGGCGATCGAGGGCATCGATATTTCTGTGCTCTCGGCCACCCAGGCCGCCAGCCTTCTGGGCAGCCAGATCGAGGCCTTGAGCACGACCCAGATCAGCGCCCTGACTGCCACCACGGTCGGCGACCTGACCGAGACACAGCTCGACGCGCTGTCCGCCGCCCAGATCGGTGCCCTGTCGACTAGCGGCATCCAGTTCATGAGCGAGACCGACATCGGCAGTCTGGCGTCGACCCAGCTCAACGGCCTGAAGGCGACCCAGCTCGCAGTGTTGAGCGCCACCCAGATCGACGTTCTCACCTCGACGCAGATCAGCGGCTTGGCAGCCGTCCAGATCAATGGCCTGTCAGCGGCGAACTTTGCCACGCTGACCACCACCCAGATCAGCGGCTTCGGCATCGGTCATGTGAAGGGCCTCACCACCACCCAGGTGGCGGCGTTCACGACGACACAGATCAGCGGCCTTTCGACGACCCAGATCGCCAATCTCACGTTGACGCAGGTGGCGAGCCTGGCCGAGACCAGCATAGACGCGCTCAACGCCACACAGCTCGGCACGCTGGCCAAGACCCAGATCGCGGCCCTCACCACCACCCAGTTTGGAGTTCTGAACGAGACCGACCTCGGGGCGCTGTCGGCAACGCAGGTGGGCGGCCTGTCCGCCGCGCATGTGGCGGCCCTAACCACGACCCAGCTCGGCGGCCTGAACGCGACGCAGATCGGCGGTTTCGAGACTTCCGACGTCGCTCAGCTCTCGACAACGCTGATCGACGCCTTCACCGCCGACCAGTTCAGCGGCCTTCGCGCGACTCAAATCCAGGCGCTGACCATCACGCAGATCGATGTCATCACGCCCACGGACATCCTGGGACTCACCTCCACCCAGGCGAACGCCTTCACCGGCTCGCAAGTCCTGAGCATGACGGGCGAGCAGACCGACGCCCTGTTCCAGGTGCTCTGAAATCTCTGCTGGCGAGGAGCGCTCTCAAGCTCGGACTCCGCGTCAGGCGAGACGACTCAAGGCATCGGCTGGCGTCGGGGCTTCAACGCCGTGTTCTCTTTTCCGGACAAGCATGGTTAACGAATATTATGAAGTATTGCGGGCGCTTTGCCGGGTCCACGATCATGCAGCGCCGCTAAGAGCCTGATTTCCCGGTCCGGTTGTGTTTTTCCGCCGACGGCAGCCGCGACCGTAAATACGCTCGCTGCCCGGCTCAGGTGTTAACCAAGACTTAATAAGGTAGTTCCTTACGGTCACGCTCTGTTGCTATAGTGGCGTGCAGAAAGCCCTGTCTCCAGAATGGAGAAACGCTGTGATCTTGCCCGCCCTCACGAGTGGCGCTGTGGCGTTTATCGCTGCTACGCGAGATCACGTTTCCATACTACGTGCCACTGGAAGTTGCGGGCTGATTGAGCGTCTCCGTGCCGACGGCGATTCACGCCGCTGCGCAGTGAGCCGCTAGGAGGCGCGTCGATGGTTTCGCCCATTTCCTTCTTCTCGGTGACGCAGATCGCCGGGCTGTCGACGACGACCGTCCAGAACCTGTCGGTCACCGACATCAATGCTCTTCACGCCACGCAGGTCGGTGCCTTCACCACCACGGCGATCGGTGTCCTCAACTCGACGCAGATCACGGCGTTCTCGAACACGCAGATCAAGGGGCTCACAGCCGCCCAGATCGGCGCACTTAGCGCATCCCAGTTCGTCTTCAGCGCCGGCCAGCTTGCGGTGCTAAACGCGCCGCAGATTGCGGCACTGACGACCAGCGATATCGAAGCCCTGACCGCCACGCAGCTCGGTGCTTTCTCCGCGACGCAGCTGGCGGCCCTCGAAACGACGGATGTCGCGGCGCTCACGACGACCCGGATTGCCGCGCTCAGCAACACGCAGATCAAGGGCCTCACCACCAGCCAGGTCGCGGCCCTGACGACCACACAGGTCAGCAGCCTGACCAGTGGCCAGCTGGTCGCGCTCACCACGGCGCAGTTCGGTGCCCTGGAAACGACCGATATCGCCGGGCTGACCACCACGCAGCTTGCCGGATTCGGCGCGACCCAGATCAAGGCGCTGACCGTGTCCCAGGTCACGGCGCTGACCACGACCCAGATCGGTACGCTCAACGCGACCCAGATCAGGGGGCTTGAGAACACCGACCTCGTCAGCCTGACGACGACCCAGTTCGATGCCCTGGCCGCGAGCCAGGTCGGTGCCCTGACGGCGACCCAGATTGCTGCGCTGACGACTTCGCAGGTCGCCGATCTGTCCACCACGCAGCTCAGCGGTCTCGATGCGACGCAGATCAAGGCGCTGACCACGACACAGGTCAAGGTGCTGACCGGCACCCAGGTCAGCAGCCTGTCGGACGCGCAGATCGATGCGTTCGATGTTGCTGACTTCGCCGCGCTGACCACCGATCAGATCACCGAGCTGACGGCGACCCAGCTCGCCGGCCTCTCCTCCTCCCAAGTCAAGCAGCTGACGGTCACGCAGACTGCGGCCCTGACCACGACCCAGATCAAGACGCTGTCGGCCGATCAGGTTGGCGGCCTGACGGCGAGTCAGGTCACGGCGTTGACGGGGACGCAGGCGGGAGCCCTGACCACGACCCAGATCGCCGCGCTGAGCGCCACGCAGATCAAGGGTCTGGACACAACCGACCTCGCGGGTCTGACGACCGCGCAGGTGGGTGCGCTGGGCGCAGCGCAGCTGGGTGGCTTCAGCGCCGCGCAGATCCAGGCTCTGACGGCGACACAGCTTGGGGTGCTGACCACGACTCAGATCGGCGGCTTCGGCGCCACACAGATCAAGGCGTTGACCGGCGATCAGGCAAACGCGCTGAGCACGACGCAGATCGCTTCGTTGTCCACCACGCAGCTTGATGCGCTCGAGACGACAGACCTCGCGGCCCTGGCGGCGACGCGCGTTGCGGCGCTGGATGCGACGCAGTTCGCCAGCCTGGCCGGGACGCAGCTCACGGCCCTGACCACCACCCAGGCGGCGGGCCTGACGTCCACGCAGCTTGGCGCTCTGAGCGCGGGCCAGATCGGCTCGCTGGAAGCGACAGATGTCGCGGCGCTGACCACGACCAACGTCGCCGGCCTGACCGCGACGCAGGTCACCGGCCTGACGGCCTCGCAGCTGGCAGCGCTGACCTCGACGCAGCTCGGATCGCTGACGGCCACCCAGATCGGCGGCCTGACCACGACCCAGATCAAGGGTATCAGCACTGCCAATCTGGCGGCGCTGACGACCACGCAGGTGGGCGGCATCACCGCGGCCCAGTTGGGCGCCCTGAGCGCCAGCCAGGTCCAGGCCCTGACGGACACGCAGCTCGGCACGTTGAGCGCGACCCAGATCGACGGCCTGGGCGCGACCCAGATCAAAGCGCTGACGGCCAGTCAGGCAAGCGCGCTGAGTACGACGCAGATTGCCTCGCTCTCGACCACCCAGCTGGATGCGCTGGAGACGACGGATCTCACCGCCCTCTCGGTGACGAGTCTCGCCGCCCTGGATGCGACGCAGTTTGCCAGCCTGGCGAATACGCAGCTCACGGCCCTGACCACGACTCAGGCGGCGGGTCTGACGGCCACCCAGCTCGGCTCGCTGAGTGCCGCCCAGATCGGCACGCTGGAAGCGACGGATGTCGCGGCGCTGACCACGACCAATGTCGCGGGCCTGACCACGACGCAGGTTACGGGCCTGACGGGAACGCAGCTCGGCGCTCTCACGGCGGCGCAGCTGGGGGCCGTGACGGCGACCCAGGTCGGCACGCTGAGCGCCTCGCAGATCAAGGGGCTGGACGGGACCGACATCGCGGTTCTGAGCACCACGCAAGTGAGCGCTTTGACTGCAGCGCAACTGGGTGGCTTCAGTGCCACTCAGATCCAGGCTCTGACGGATACGCAGCTCGGGACGCTGAGCACCACCCAGATCGGTGGCTTGGGTGCCACCCAGATCAAGGCGCTGACCGCCGCACAGGCGGACGCGCTGACCGCGACCCAGATCAAGTCTCTCTCGACCGCGCAGCTTGATGCGCTGGAGACGACCGACCTTGCCGCCCTCTCGGTGACGAGTCTCGCCGCCCTGGATGCGACGCAGTTCGCCCGCCTGGCGAGCACGCAGCTCACGGCCCTGACCACGACGCAGGCGGCTGGTCTTGCGGCCACCCAGGTCGGCGCGCTAACCGCGGGCCAGGTGGGCTCGCTGGAAGCGACGGATGTCGCGGCACTGACCACGACCAATGTGGCCGGTCTGACCACGACGCAGATCACCGGTCTGACGGCGACGCAGCTCGGCGCCCTCACCTCGCCGCAGCTGGGCGCACTCACGGCGACCCAGATTGGTGGCCTGACCACGACCCAGATCAAGGGTATCAGCACGACCAATCTGGCCGCGCTGACCACGACGCAGGTTGGCGGTATCACCGCCGGACAGCTGGGCGCGCTGAGCGCGAGTCAAATCCAGGCGCTGACCGACACGCAGCTGAAGGCGCTGAGCACCACGCAGGTCGGTGGCCTGGGCGCCACCCAGATCAAGGCGCTGACCGCAGACCAGTCGGGCGCACTGACCACGACGCAGATCGGCTCGCTCTCGACTTCGCAGCTTGATGCGCTGGAGACCACGGACCTCGCGGCTCTGTCGGTGACGAGTCTCGGTGCCCTGGATGCGACCCAGTTCGCCAGCCTGGCAAATACGCAGCTTACCGCCCTGACCACCACGCAGGCGGCGGGCCTGACAGCCACGCAGATCGGCTCGCTGAGCGCGGCGCAGATCGGCTCGCTGGAAGCGACCGACGTCGCGGCCCTGACCACGACCAACGTCGCGGGTCTGACCACGACGCAGGTCACCGGCCTGACGGCTTCGCAGGTTGGCACGCTGACCGCACCCCAGCTGGGCGCGTTGACGGCGACCCAGGTCGTTACATTGAGCTCGACGCAGATCAAGGGACTGGACGGCACCGACATCGCGGTGCTGTCGACCACCCAGGTCGGTGCGCTGAGCTCCGGGCAGATCGGCGGCTTCAGTGTGAGCCAGATCCAGGCTCTGACTGACACGCAGCTGAAGACGCTGAACACCACCCAGATCGGCGGCTTCGGAGCGACGCAGATCAAGGCGCTGACCGCCGGGCAGGTGGATGCGCTGACCACGACCCAGATGGCGGCTCTCTCCATCACGCAGCTCGATGCGTTGGAGACAACGGATATAGCCGGCCTCTCCGTGACGATCGTCGCGGCGCTGGATGCGACTCAGTTCTCCAGCCTGGCGGGCACTCAGCTCGCGGCCCTGACCACGACGCAGGCGGCGGGCCTTACCGCCACGCAGATCGGTGCGCTGACCGCGGGCCAGGTTGGCTCGCTGGAAACGACCGACGTCGCGGCGCTGACCACGACCAACGTGGCCGGCCTGAGCACAACCCAGATCACCGGACTGAGCGCCTCGCAGCTTGGTGCTCTCACCTCACCGCAGCTGGGCGCCCTCACCGCAACCCAGATCGGCGGCTTGACCACCACCCAGATCAAGGGCGTGAGCACGACCAACCTGGCCGCGCTGACCACGACACAGGTCGGCGGCATCACCGCGGGGCAGCTGGGTGCGCTGAGCACCAGCCAGATCCAGGCGCTGACCGACACGCAGCTGAAGACGCTGAGCACCACGCAGGTCGGTGGCTTGGGTGCCACCCAGATCAAGGCGCTGACCTCCGGTCAGGCCAGCGCGTTGACCACGACGCAGATCGGCTCCCTGTCCACCTCGCAGCTTGATGCGCTGGAGACCACGGACCTCGCGGCTCTCTCGGTGACCAGCGTTGCTGCGCTCGACAACGCCCAGTTCGCCAGCCTGGCGGGCACGCAGCTGACAGCGTTGACGACCACACAGGCGGCGGGTCTCACCGCCACCCAGGTCGGTTCTCTGAGCGCCGCTCAGATCGGCTCGCTGGAGGTGACCGACGTCGCCGCCCTGACCACGACGAACGTGGCCGGCCTGACGACGACGCAGGTTACTGGCCTGACGGCCTCGCAGCTCGGCGCCCTGACCTCACCGCAGCTGGGCGCGTTGACGGCGACCCAGGTTGGCGCCCTGAGCGCCACGCAGATCAAGGGACTGGACGGCACCGACATTGCGGTGCTGTCGACAACGCAGGTCGGCGCGTTGAACACGACGCAGCTTGGCACCCTGAGCGCGAGCCAGATCCAGGCGCTGACCGACACGCAGCTCGCGGCCCTGAACACGACCCAGGTCGGTGGTTTCGGAGCCACGCAGATCAAGGCGCTGACGGCAGCGCAGGCTGACGGGTTGAGCACGACCCAGATCGGCGCGCTGTCGACCACGCAGCTTGATGCGCTGGAGACGACGGACCTTGCCGCCCTCTCGGTGACCAGTCTCGCTGCATTGGATGCGACGCAGTTTACCAGCTTGGCGAACACGCAGCTCGCGGCTTTGACCACCACGCAGGCGGCGGGTCTCACGGCGACGCAGATCGGTTCGCTGAGCGCGGCACAGGTCGGAGCGCTGGAAGCGACCGATGTTGCAGCCCTGACCACGACCAACGTCGCGGGCCTGACTACGACGCAGGTCAGTGGGTTGACGGCTTCGCAGGTTGGCACGCTGACCGCACCGCAGCTGGGTGCCTTGACGGTGACCCAGGTCGGCGCTCTGAGCGCCTCGCAGATCAAGGGGCTGGACGGCACCGACATCGCGGTGCTGTCGACCACCCAGGTGGGCGCGCTGAGCGCCGCCCAGCTCGGTGGTTTGAGTGTGAGCCAGATCCAGGCGCTAACCGACACGCAGCTGAAGACGCTGAACACCACCCAGATCGGTGGTCTGGGCGCCACTCAGATCAAGGGGCTGACGTCAGACCAGGCCGGCGCGCTGACCACGACGCAGATAGGCTCGCTGTCCACGACGCAGCTTGATTCGCTGGAGACCACGGACCTCGCTGCCCTCTCGGTGACCAGCGTTGCGGCGCTCGACGCCACCCAGTTCGCCAGCCTGGCGAACACGCAGCTCACGGCTCTGACCACGACCCAGGCGGCGGGCCTTACAGCCACCCAGGTCGGCGGGCTGACCGCTGGCCAGGTGGGCTCGCTGGAAGCGACCGACGTTGCGGCTCTGACCACGACCAATGTGGCCGGCCTGAGCACGACCCAGATCGCCGGGTTGACGGCCTCGCAGCTCGGTGCCCTCACCTCTCCGCAGCTGGGCGCTCTGACGGCGACCCAGATCGGCAGCCTGACCACGACCCAGATCAAGGGCGTGAGCACGACCAACCTCGCCGCGCTGACCACGACACAGGTCGGTGGCATCACGGCGGGCCAGCTGGGCGCGCTGAGCGCGAGCCAGATTCAGGCTCTGACCGATACGCAGCTGAAGGCGCTGAGCACCACCCAGGTCGGCGGCCTGGGTGCGACCCAGATCAAGGCGCTGACCGCAGACCAGTCGGGCGCGCTGACCACGACGCAGATTGCGTCGCTCTCGACGTCGCAGCTTGATGCGCTGGAGACGACAGACCTCGCGGCTCTCTCGGTAACCAGCGTCGCGGCGCTGGATGCGACGCAGTTCGCCAGCCTCGCTGGCACCCAGCTCACCGCCCTGACCACGACGCAGGCGACGGGCCTGACGGCCACGCAGGTCGGCTCGCTGAGCGCCGCTCAGATCGGCTCGCTGGAAGCGACCGATGTTGCGGCCCTGACCACGACCAACGTCGCGGGCCTGACCACGACGCAGATCGGCGGCTTGACGGCTTCGCAGGTTGGGGGCTTCACCTCTCCCCAGTTGGGCGCATTGACCGCGACCCAGGTCGGTACCCTGAGCGCCACGCAGATCAAGGGCCTGGACGGAACCGACATTGCGGGGCTGACAACCACGCAGGTCGGCGCGTTGAGCGCTGGCCAGCTCGGTGGCTTCAGCGTGAGCCAGATCCAGGCTCTGACGGATACGCAGCTCGGCACGCTGAGCACCACCCAGATCGGTGGCTTCGGGGCCACCCAGATCCGAGCCCTGACCGCCGCGCAGACGGATGCGCTGACCGCGACGCAGGTCAAGGCTCTCTCGACCTCGCAGCTTGATGCGCTGGAGACCACGGACCTCGCGGCCCTGTCGGTAACCAGCATTGCGGCCCTGGATGCGACGCAGTTCGCCAGCCTGGGCGGCACCCAGCTGGCGGCCCTGACCACAACGCAGGCGACCGCCCTCACCGCCACCCAGCTGGGTGCGCTGACGGCGGGTCAGCTCGGGGCCCTCGAAGCGACTGATGTTGCAGCCCTGACCTCGACCAATGTCGCGACCCTGACGACCACACAGGTCGCCGGCCTCACACTCACCCAGATCGGCGCGCTGACCGCGACCCAGCTAGGCGCGCTGACGGCGAACCAGGTGGGTTCGTTGAGCGCCACGCAGATCAAGGGTCTGGACAGCGCCGACATCTCAGTTCTGTCGACCACGCAGACGGGTGCGCTGAATGCCACCCAGCTGTCCGGCTTCAGCGCGACCCAGGTGCAGGCCCTGACCTCCACCCAGACCGGCGCCCTGACGGCCACCCAGATCGGCGGGCTCGGCGCCACCCAGATCAAGGCGCTTGAGACGACCGATGTCGAGAATCTGACGGCGACGCAGCTGGGGGCGTTCAGCGCCAATCAGATCGCCGCCCTCGAAACGACGGATGTCGGAGTTCTGACCACGACCAACGTGGCCGGCCTCAGCACGACGCAGATCGCCGGCTTGACGGCCTCGCAGATAGGGGCTCTGTCCGCCAGCCAGTTCACTTCGCTGAGCTCGACCCAGATCGGCGGCCTGACTACGACCCAGGTCAAGGGGCTGAGCACGACCAGCCTCAACGCGCTGACGACAACTCAGGTCACCGGCATCACCGCGGCCCAGCTGGGCGCGCTGAGCACGGCCCAAATCCAGGCGCTGACCACCACCCAGGTTGCCGCGCTGACCGTGACGCAGCTCGACAGCTTTGGCGCGACGCAGATCAAGGCCCTGACGGCCGCCCAGGCCGAGGCTCTGACCGCGACCCAGGTCGGCAGCCTCGTCGCGACGCAGATCGAGTTGCTCGAGACGACCGACCTGGCGGCGCTGAGCACCACGAACGTCGCCGGGCTTTCCGTAACGCAGTTCGGCGCCCTGAGCAGCGCACAGATCGGCGCGTTGACGGATTCACAGCTGGGAGCCTTGACGGCGACCCAGGTCGGCAGCCTCTCGGCCACTCAGGTCAAGGGCCTGAGCACGACGGATGTCGCGGCGCTCGACGCCACGCAGCTGGGTGCGCTCAGCTCGACCCAGGTCGGAACGCTGGCCGCGACGCAGATCGCAGCCCTGACCACGACCCAGGCCTCGACACTCACCACCACGCAGCTGGGTGGCTTTAGCGCGACATTGGTCAAGGCGCTGACCGCCACGCAGGCCGGTTCGCTGACCGCGACGCAGGTCGGCAGCCTGTCGAACGCGCAGGTTTCGAGCCTCGAAGCCTCCGATCTGGCCGCTCTCTCGACGACCGCCCTGGGAGCGCTGACCGCGACGCAGGTGACGAACCTGAGCACGACCCAACTCAAGGCGCTGACGGCAGTGCAGACAGGATCTCTGTCGACGACCCAGGTCGGAGCTCTCAGCTCGGCCCAGGTCGGGGCATTGGAGACGACCGACATCGCCGCTCTGACCACGACCAACGTGGCGGCGTTGACGACGACGCAGATCGACACGGTGAGCACCGCGCAGATCCAGGCGCTCACCGCGAGCCAGGTCTCCGCTCTCACCACCACGCAGCTGGCGGCGCTGAACACCAGCCAGATCAAGGGATTGGACACCACCGATATCGCCGGCCTGAGCACCACCCAGGTCGGTGGTTTCACGCCGACCCAGCTCGGCGGCTTCGCGGCCAGCCAGATCGTGGCGCTGACCACCACGCAGCTTGCGGTGATCTCCAGCACCCAGATCGGCGGCTTCAGCTCTACCCAGATCAAGGCCCTGACGGCGGGTCAGGCCGGCTCCCTGACGACAACTCAGGCCGGTGCGTTGAGCACCGCGCAGCTCGGCGCGTTCGAGGCGACGGATCTCGCCTCCCTGTCGACGACCGTGGTCGCAGGCCTGTCGACGACGCAGGCCGGCAGCCTGAGCACGACCCAGGTCAAGGGCCTGACATCGACCCAGGTCGGTGCCCTGACGGCGACCCAGCTTGGCATCTTCAGCTCCGCCCAGGTCGGCGCGTTCGAAACCACCGATCTTCCGGCGCTCTCGACAACGGTCGTCGGCGCTCTCACCACCACGCAGATTGGCGGTCTGAGCGTGGCACAGATCACGGCGCTCACCACGACGCAGGTCGACGCCCTGCAGACGACGCAGATCGCTGCCCTCTCCGCCACCCAGGTTAAGGGACTGGAGACGACGGATATCGTGTCGTTCGATGCGACCGAGTTCGGCGCCCTCACCGCCGCGCAGCTCGGTGCGCTGACGACGACCCAGCTCGGCTCCCTGACGGAGACGCAGATCAACGGCTTGTCGACCACCCAGCTCGCCGGTCTCACGGCGACCCAGGTCAAGGGCCTGAGCACGACGCAGGTTGCTTCCCTGACGGCGACGCTGCTGAACGACACCTCGTTCACGCAGTTCAGCAGCCTGACGGCCACCCAGGTCGGGGCGTTCAGCACCGCGCAGGCTTCGGCCCTCAGCACGACCCGTATCGCGGGCCTGAGCGCGGCCCAACTCGGCGGCCTTGAGACGACCGATATCGCGGCGCTGACCACAACGCAGATCGGCGCGCTGGCCTCGTCGCAGCTCGGCAGCTTCAGTGCCACCCAGATCGGGTCGCTGGAGAACGTCGATCTCACCGCGCTGACCGTGACCCAGCTCACGGGCCTGGGCGCCACCCAGATCCGCGGCTTGACCACGACGCAGGCGACGGCCTTGACGGCGACCCAGCTCACCAGCCTGGCGGAAACGCAGGTTGCCGCCCTTGAAACGACCGATCTCGCCGCGCTGACCACGACGAACACGACGCTGCTCAGCGCAACGCAGATCAGCGCCCTGACGGCCACCCAGATCGGGTCGCTGACGGAGACGCAGGTCAGCTCGCTGACGGCCACCCAGATCGGCGCCCTGAGCTCGACCCAGATCAAGGGGCTCGAGACGACGAACATCGCGGGGCTGTCGACGACCCAGTTCAGCGGCCTGACGGCCTCACAGATCGCCGCGCTCGAGGCGGCTGACTTCGCGGCCCTCACCTCGACGAACATCGCGGTGCTGACCACGACGCAGACCGCGGGTCTCTCGGCGACCCAGATCAAGGCGCTGACCACCGACCAGCTCGCCGGCGTTTCGACGACGATCATCGAGGCCCTGGCAAACACGCAGGTCGCGGGCCTGTCGACCACCCAGATGGCGGCGCTGAGCACGACGCAGTTCAAGGCGCTGACCGCGACCCAGGTGTCGTCCCTGAGCACGGCCCAGGTCGCCGCGATCGACGAGACTGATATCGGACAGCTGAGCACCACCCAGCTGGGCGCCTTTGCCACCTCGCAGATTGGTGCGCTGACCACGGCCCAGATCGCCGTGCTGAGCGCCACCAACGTCGCTGCCCTGGCCGACACCCAGGTCACCACGCTCTCCGCCAGCCAGATCGGCGCCCTGTCGACCAGCGGCATCCAGGCCCTCAGTGCGACGGATGTGGGGAGCCTGTCGGCGGCTCAGCTCAATGGGCTGAAGGCGACGCAGCTGGCCGTCCTCTCGACCACCCAGATTGCGGGTCTGACCTCGACCCAGGTCGGCGGTCTCGCCGCGGTGCAGATCAACGGCCTGAACGCGACGAACTTCGCCGCCCTGACGTCGACGCAGCTCGATGGCCTGACGATCGGTCAGGTCAAGGGCCTGACGGCCACCCAGATCGAGGCCTTCACCGCCACGCAGGTCGAGAGCCTGTCCAATGCCCAGGTCGCCGCGTTCACGACGACCCATATCGGGACACTGAGCACGACCAGCGTCGGGGCGCTGACCACGACCCAGATCCCGGCGCTCCTCGGAACCCAGATCGCGGCCCTGTCGCAGACCCAATTCAGCGTGCTCACCGCGACCGATCTCGGCGCCCTCGCCGGCTCCCAGGTCACGGCCCTGACGGCGGACCAGGCCACGGCACTGACCGCCACGCAGATCGGTGGCTTCTCGTCGACCCAGATCGGGTCGTTCGAGACGACCGACGTGGCGTTGCTGTCGACCACCGCCATCGACACGCTGACGGCGACCCAGATAGCCGGGTTGCGGGGGACCCAGATCGCGGCCCTGACCAACACCCAGATCGACGTTTTGACGGAGACCGACATCCTTGGCCTGACCTCAACCCAGGCGAACGCCTTCACGGCCTCGCAGGTGCTGAGCATGTCAGGTCCGCAGGTCGACGCTCTGTTCCAGGTGCTCTGAAGCCGGGCCCGGGCCAGTTGCCCGGTCCAAGAGTAGCTACGATGGCTGAGGGGAAGTCGTGGGAAATGTCATGAACTGGATGACCCAGACGATCGGGCGAGCCTCGTGCCCCGCGTGGGCCCGGTGTTCTCCGCCCGGGCTGGAGAGCTGAGGCAGCCCCCATGGTGTCCTCGATCTCCTCCTATACGCGGGCGCAGATCGCCGCCCTGTCAGTCGCCGAGGTTGAGGCGCTGACAGTCTCGGACATCAATGGTCTGACCGCGAACCAGATCGGCGGATTCACCGCGGCAGCGATCGAGACATTCGGCTCGGACAAGTTGTCGGCGCTAACCTCCACCCAGATCCGGGGGCTGACCGTCACGCAGGTCGCGGTTCTGCGCAGCGACCAGATGGTTTTCACCGCGTCCCAACTCGCGGTGCTCAACGCCGCGCAGATCGGCGCCCTTACCGCCGACGACATCGACGCGCTCACCTCGGCGCAGCTGGCCGGCTTCTCGGCCAACCAGATCGGCGCGTTGGAGACGACCGATCTCCAGGCCATCACCCCGGCCAATCTCGCAACTCTCAGCGCCACGCAGATCAAGGGACTGACCCAGACGCAGACCGCTGCCCTGACGGGCGACCAGATCCAGGCCCTCACCAGTGCCCAGCTCAACGCGTTTGCGGCTATACAAATCCGGGGCTTTGACAGCGCCGACATTCAGACCCTGACGGCAGGTCAGATCGGTGCCGTGTCCACCACCTTCCTGCGGGCCCTGACCACGGCGCAATCCCGGGCGCTGACGGTGGACCAGGTCGCCAGCCTGTCGGCGGCCCAGATCGGCGGCATGGAAACGACGGACGTCGCGTCGCTCTCCGTGGACGCGATTGCCTCGCTGACGCAGGTTCAGCTCGGCGGTCTAAGCGCAACCCAGATCCGGAGCCTGACGGGGACGCAGGTCGCGGGCCTGACGACCGATCAGGTCGCGGCGCTCAGCGAGACCCAGACGGCAGCCCTCACGGCCGGGCATATCACCGTGCTAAGCGCGGGCCAGATCGAGGCGTTGACGGCCTCGCAGATCGCCGCACTCACCGCCACGCAAATCCGCAGCCTGGATTCGACCGATTTTGCCGGCCTGACCAGCGCCCAAATCGGTGCGTTGACGGCAACTCAGATGAAGGGTTTGACGGGGGCGCAACTTCAGTCCCTTTCGCTGGACAGTATTGCCGGCCTGAGCAACGCGCAGCTCGACAGCCTGACGGCTGCGCAGATCGGGGCCCTGACCGGTGCACAGGTCCAGGCGCTCACCAGCAGCCAGATCGGCCGGCTCAGCACCACCCAGGTCAAGGGCCTGCAGACCAGCGACATCGCCGGGTTGACGGCCGAACAGGTCGCTTCCTTCAGCGTGGCCCAGCTGGATGCGATGAGCCGCAGTCAGATCGGTGCTCTCGACGTCGATGCCGTTGCGGCGCTGACGACCTCCCAGCTGTCCAATCTCAGCGTCACCTCCATCCGAAACCTGACGACATCGCAAATCGCTGGCCTCACAACCGATCTGGTCGGTAGCCTGAGAGGAACCCAGGTGGCCGCGCTGGAAGGTGTGGATATCGGGGTGCTGACGGCAGACCAGATTGCAAGCTTCAGTACGACCCAGATCGGGAACTTCAGCGCGACGCAGCTCCGATCGCTGACCGTAACTCAGGTAGGGACCCTGACGGACGCGCAAATCGCGGCGCTGAGTACGTCCCAGCTCCGTGGCCTTGAGACGACCGACATCGCGAACCTGACGAGCGCCCAGCTCGGAGCCCTGACGGGAGCGCAATTTGGCGGGCTGACGGTCGCACAGATCCAAGCCCTGAAGGCGACCCAGATTAGCGAGCTTACGAACAGTCAGCTTGCCGGCTTCGCTTCAACGCAGATCGGAGCCCTGACGGTAAGCCAGATCAAGGCGCTGACCGCCGCCCAGGTTGCGGGCCTGGCGGATACTCAGATCGACATCCTCGATACGACGGATGTAGCCGCATTGACGACGGGAGTGCTTTCGGAACTCTCGACCACGCAGCTAGCCGGCCTGTCGACCACTCAGCTCCGGGGCTTGACGGCGACCCAGATCGCCGGTCTCACGACGGACCAGGTGGCCAGTTTCTCAGCTGCGCAGATCGGCGGGTTCTCGGTTCCCCAGATCAAGGCTCTGACGGAGGCCCAGGCCGCTTCTCTGACCACGACCCAGGCCGCGGCGCTGAGTGCCACGCAGATCAAGGGGCTTGATGTTACCGATGTTGCGGTGCTCACCACCGATCAGATCGCTGCTCTCAGCGCCAGCCAGGTCGGGGCGTTCAGCGCCAGCCAGCTGCGGGCGCTGAACGCGGACAATCTTGCCGCTTTGAGCGGCTCGCAGATCGCCGGCTTGTCGGTAGCGCAGGTTACCGCGCTGACGACCACCCAGGTCAGCTTGTTGAGCGAATCCCAGATCGATGCGCTGAGCACCACACAGGTCGCAGCCCTGACCGCGACGCAGGTCGCGGCGCTGACCGAGGCGCAGATCGCGACGCTCAGCGCGACGCAGTTCAAGTCGCTGGAATCGGGCGAGATTGCCAATCTGACGACCTCCCAGCTAGCGGTGGTGGCCGGAACCCAGCTTGGCGCGCTGAGCGTGACCCAGGTCCGGGCGCTTCGTGTGACACAGATCAGCGCTCTGACGACCGACCAGCTGGCCGGCCTGGATGCCACCCAGGTCAAAGGATTGATCACGACGCAGGTCAAGGCGCTGACGGGCGACCAGCTCAGCAGCCTGTCCACGACGCAGATCGCCGCGGTGGAGGTGGCCGATCTCATGGTCCTCAGCACGACAAACATCTCCGTGCTGACCGCCAGCCAGATCGCCATCCTCTCAGCCACCCAGATCAAGGCGTTGTCGGCGACGCAGTTGAAGTCCCTCACGGATGAGCAGGTCAGCGCCCTCGCCGGGACGCAGCTCGTCAACCTTGCGTCGCTGTCGGCGGTCAGCATTGCGGCGCTGACCGCCGCTCAGGTGGCCGAGATCACCGCCACCCAGATCAAGACGCTGACGACGGAAACTCAGTTCGCCGCCCTCACCGAGACCTTCGTCAACGCCCTGAATGCAACGCAGATTCAAGCCCTCGCGGCACGGCACCTGCCGACGCTCGATCTGTCGACGACGCAGATAGGTCAATTGTCGACCACCCAGGCGCGGGCGATTCAGGTGCAGAATCTGTCGGATGGCGAGCTTGCCGCGCTCACCGTGACGCAGATGGGTGTGCTGACGGTCGCCCAGGTAGGTCAGCTGAGCAGCGATCAGGTCCAGCTCCTGAGCACCACGCAGCTGGTTGCCCTGGGATCCAATGTCGGCTCCCTGACGGACGATCTGTCGGCGGAGCAGGCTGGCGCGATTACAACGACGCAGCTTCGGGCGCTGGACGCCACCCAGGTCAATGCCCTGGTCGCTGAAGCTTCCCGGGTGCAGGCGCTGGACGGAACCCGGATCAGAGCCCTGGAGAGCCATATCCGCGCGGTACGCGTCGACTTCCTGAGTGCCAGCCAGATCGCCGAATTGAGCGTGACCCAGATCAGGAACCTGAGTGCCACCCAGGTTCGGGCTTTGGTCGAGGAGCAGATCGACAACCTGACCACGACGCAGGTCGGGACGTTCACGCCCACCCAGATCCGCAACTTTGAGGCCGCAGATCTCGTCACCCTGTCTGACGACCAGCTGCGCGCCCTGACCGCGACACAGGTCGGGGCCCTGACCACGACCCAGATCGGGACCTTCACCGCCGAGCAGATCGGCGTGCTGAGCGAGATTTAACCCGGCGGGCCGTCCCACACACGGCCTCCGGTAGCCGTGGCTTCATACCCGGCAATTTGCTAGGTAAATCAAACGCGGACAGGTGGCCGAGCGGTTTAAGGCACCGGTCTTGAAAACCGGCAGGGGTGTAAGCTCCTCGTGGGTTCGAATCCCACCCTGTCCGCCAAATCTCTCCCTACCTATGCCAGCGCCGCCTTCACCCGGTCCGGCGTGAACGGCGCGCGCCGGATGCGCACCCCGGTCGCCTCGAAGATGGCGTTGGCCACCGCCCCGGCCATCGGCCGGGTCGAGGGCTCGCCCGCCCCGCGCGGGTTCATGGCCGGCCGGTTGATCAGCACGCATTCCACCGATTCCGGGGCCTCGGTCATGTCGAGGATCGGGTAGGACAGCCAGTCGGTGCTGGTGACGCTCTTGGCGTCGAACTGCACTTCTTCCCACAGCGCCCGGCTGACGGCCTGCACCACGTTGCCCTCGATGCACAGGCGCAGGCCCTCAGGATTGACGATGATGCCGCAATCATGGCCGACCACGAAACGCCGGGCCCAGACGGCGCCGGTGCGCCGGTTGACCTCGACGTCGCAGACCACGGCCACGACCGTGCCGTTGCGCGTGGAATAGGCAAAGCCGCGGCCGGTCAGGGTGTCGCCGGTGGTCGTGCGCCGCGTGCCCGCCGGACCGGGCTTCCAGCCGGCTTTCTCGATCGTAGCCTTGATCACCTCGACATCGCGGGCGTCGCGCACGTGCCGCAGCCGGAACTCGATCGGGTCGACACCGATCGCCGCGGCGATCTCGTCGATGAAGGACTCGCTGGCGAAATGGATCTGCGGACCCACGGGGTCACGCAAATGTCCGGTGCGCAGCGGCGAGGCCGTGGTCAGCAGCGGGGCGATGGTTTCCCAACCGGTGCGCTTGCTGGCAAAGGCGTAGGATTCCGCCGGCACGCCGAAGCCGTGTTGAGTCGCGTTGGGGAAGCCCACGAGCATCCCCGCCAGCGTGTCGCTGGGGTTGCTCTCGTTGGTCGCCATGTCGATGCGGCTGAAGCCCTTGCTGATGAACTCATAGGCCACGACGTTGCCCTGCGCGTCGATGGCGGCGCGGCAGCGATGGATCGAGGCCGGCCCCTTGGGGTCCCAGCCATGGCCTTCGTGTCGCATGCCCTGGACCCGCACCGGCTTGCCCACGACCTGCGACATCACCGCGGCATCGAGGGCCGCATCGCCGGCATCGTTCCGGCCGTAGGAGCCCGGCCCCATGATCCAGATCGCGCGGACCTTGTCTTCCGGCAGGCCAAGATACTTCGCCACCCCCTGTCCGACGAAATGCGGCTTCTGGGAGCCCGTCCAGACCGTGGCTTCGCCCGGGCGCGCGTCGACGATGGCGCAGGCGGGCCCAATTGAGGCGTGCGACTGGAACGGCCACTGGTATTCGGCCTCGACGACCCGAGCCGCCCCGGCAAACGCCGCGTCGACGTCGCCGGTATTGGCCTCGACCGTGCGTCGGGCGATCGGGGCGTTGCGGATATGCTCGTAAAGCGCGGTCTGACCGGGGAACGGCGGTGCCGCGTTCGACCAGGTGATCCTGAGCTGCTCGGCGGCGCGCACGGCATCCCATTCCTTCTCGGCCACCACGCCGATGAAGTCGCCCTTGCGCACCACCCGCGCGCCTTTGATCTCCCGGATGCTGGTCTCGTCGACCGCCACCGGCACGGCCCCGGCGATCTGCGGCCGGATGACCCGGCCGTGCAGCATGCCCGGCACCTGGATGTCGGTGACGAACTCGTCCGTGCCGAACACCTTCCCCGGCACGTCGTTGCGCGGGATGGACTGGCCGACGACTTTGTACTGGTCCGGGGACTTGGGCTTCGCCCTGCCGGTGACGTTAAGCGGATTGCCCCACTGGTTGTTCCAGTCGAGCTTGTGCTGGAAGTAACGCCCGCCGATCAGCTCGGCGTAGGAGACGCGCTTGTCGCCGGCGCTCACCACGCCGTCGCTGACCTGGCATTGCTCCGGCGTCACGCCAAGACGCTGCGCCGCCTGCTCGACCAGCAGCCGTCGTGCTTCCGCGGCGGCGTTGCGCAAGGGATGGCCACCGGTCTGGATACCGGTGCTGCCGCTCGCTCCGCCCTGGTTGCAGGTCAGTCCGCTGTCGCCCATGACCACGGTGACCCGGCTGTAGGGCACGTCGAGCTCGTCGGCCACGATCTGGCCGATCGCCACGTCCACGCCCTGCCCCATGTCCATCTTGCCGAAGAAGGCGGTGACGCGGCCCTCCGGGTCGATGGCCACCCAGGAATCGAGCTCGGTCGGGTGCAGCCGCGGCTTGCCGGCAGGAATGGCGGCACCCGCCAGCTGCGCCAGGGCATCCGCCGGTGCTGCGGCGCAGACCACGAGGGCTCCAGCGCTTTGCAGCAGCGTGCGGCGGGAGGGCGAGAGATCGATGGCGTTCATGGCCAGCCTCCTCAACTCATGGCCGCGGCGCGTTTGACCGCGCGCAGGATGGCGAGATGGGTGCCGCAGCGGCATTTGAGGCCAGACAGCGCCTCGCGGATCTGACCATCCGTCGGCCTGGGCGTCTTCTTGAGGAAGGAAGCCGCCGTCATGATCCAGCCGTTGACGCAGTAGCCGCACTGCGGCACCTGCTCGTCGACATAGGCCTTCTGCACGGGGTGAGGCTTCTCGGGTGTGCCGAGCCCGGCCAGCGTGGTGATCTCGACGCCTGCGGCGGCGGAGACGGGCGTGACGCAGGAGCGCACCGGCTCGCCATCGACATGCACGGTGCAGGCCCCGCACTGGGCGAGGCCGCAGCCGAAATGCGGGTTGCTCAGGCCGAGATCGTTACGCAGCGCGTAGAGGAGCGGCATGTCCGGATCAGCATCGATCGCCTGGACGCGGCCGTTCACCCGCAGCGAAATACGCTGAGTCATCGGCATTTCCTCCCAGATCCGGGCCTTTTCGGCGCTTCGGTACCGAAAGTATGCGCCCCTCCCCCATACGGGTCAAACCGCGCGGGACGGCGCAGGGCCAATCGCTATCCCAAGCGATTGGTGTCGCCGGACATTATGGCCGTGGAGACGGCGCTCAGGTAGATATCGCAAATCACTAGCTTACGTCGGGCTGAGAGCGACCTAACCTGTTCCACTCCGTGGAACGAATTGTCGGTTTTTGCGAAGGCGAAGAGCGCATTGCGGCGATAAGGCATTCGTGTAACACGCTGGAAGTTTTCAGCCGGATGTTCGGGCCCTCCGGGGCAGCGAAAGGTCGGATTGTTTGGCACGTAGATGGTCGTCCCGAGATCGACCTGGCTGTCGTCGTCGGGCAGATAGAAGAGTGCCGTCACAACCTTCTTCGGGTTGTCTGTGTGCGGCCCGAGCACATAGTTCTCGCGATCGTCGACCAGTAGAGCTTCCGAACGAAACGACAGCCCACGCTGTTCCGGAAAGCGTTGCTTTAGGGTGTCGCTGAATTTCCACATCAGAGTTTCGGCAAATTCGCGTCCGCACAGCAGATTCTGCAGGCGCTCCCATACGGTTCGTTGATGCCCTGGAAGAGCTTTCAACCTGTTGGCATCCAGGGTGATGATGAAACGGTTCGGATACATAGTGTTCGGCAGATTTCTCTCTTCGGCAATCGGCTTCAATTTCTCCCCTTCGGGAAAGGAGCTCATCATTTCCCGATAGAACGATTCCGGGAAAACATTCTCCACGTACAGGTGGTGAAATGGGTAAACCCGCAACGGCGCGTTAATGAGGTTGTAGAGAACCTGGTACTCGGCGTGACGATCAGCGGGCATATTGGACGCATCCAATGACAAGGGCGTGCAATGCCTTTTTGACATGCCTCGAGGTATGATGGAAGACGGTGGCGCGACTGCGGGAAAACCCCGGCAAATCTGACTGCCGGATGGTCGCGGCATGAGGGCAGCAGCCCAGTCTGACGCAATTATGGAGCCCTAAAGATCAGCCGAAAACAATTTCGTGCTAAAGTATGGGCGAAGAAGATCAACGCATGAAGAAGACCGACTTTTACGGCGGCAAACCCGAAACACTCCCGCGTTTCGTCTATCGGCGCCTCGCCGGAGCGTTGGGGCAGCCCGGTGTAGATCGTGCCCAGGCGATTGCGAGTGCAATAGCCGAGCTCGCGACGAGCGAGCATCCCGACGTCCGGAAATTCAAATTTTATGTGCCGCAGTTCCTCCGGGCTCTTCTCTCCCTTGAAGAGATCAAGAACATTGAGGGCGCGATCTCGGCCAAAAGGCGGGTCTCGGATCGCCTGAAGCTGGTCTATCCACACGTCAGCGATGAATACGCTCTTGACGCCGAATTCATGGCGTCAATTTTCGATCTCTCGAATCTGCTCACGCTGAAGAAAAGCAGCCGTTTCTTCACTCTTGGATCGTGCTTCGCGCGGAATATCGCCAGCCATTTGCTGAACAACGGCTACAACGCTTCGGCCTTTACGCTCACCGAGGATCTGAACTCTCCTATTTCCAATGCCTTCATGTTCGATATCGCGACGCGGCCTCTCACCCAGCAGCGGGAAATACTGGGAGCCTGGATATGTCGCATCTTTCCCGAGATCGGTGCATCTGAAACCGAACGTCTTGCGAACAGCCAGATTGGCCTGATCGATCAGCTGGCTGGGGAGATTCGACGCGCGGATTGCATAGTTCTTACTTTGGGCAATGTCGTTGACTTCTTCAAAGTTGAAGACGATCCAACACGCCCTCTGCTCGACAAGATATTCCCCAAGTTCATCGCCATGTCTCCCTCCGAGGACATCGAAATCCGCTCGAAGACGGCCGCTCGTCTCAAAGGAAAAGGAGGGACGATGCGCCTCGCCTCCTATCAGGAGACAAAAGAAGCCATAACCAGCTGTCTTTCCGGGATCCGAGCTCTGACACCAGCGCCAGTTGTCGCGACACTGTCTCCGGTACCCATCGATTCAGTGATCGGTCTTGCCAACACGAAGCTTAGGAGCGCGATAGAAGTTGACTGCGTGAGCAAATCCAGGCTGCGGTCAGCGTTTGACGATATCGCGCAATCACCCGGTGCTCCGGCGGATATCTATTACTTCCCTTCCTTTGAGATCGTTCGCTGGGTCGCTCCAATGCTTCCCTACGCGACATTCGGACTGGATGATGCGGCTGCACGGCATGTCTCATCACCAATCCTTGATGCAGTCTGCTCCCTGTTCCTGAGCCGGGCCATTCAGTGGACCGAGGCCTAGGGCCCAGACTCATAAAGTCCACCATACGATAGCGGCGACGAGGCAGACGGAGGCGAGGAAGTTTCTCGCCAGCCTGTCGTAGCGTGTGGCGATGCGGCGGAAGTCCTTGAGGCGGCA
>Ga0164290_1000926_pt1 | contig 65578 bp, 56 predicted proteins | sample Micstemetagenome_FD_108782 | JGI IMG/M metagenome (GOLD analysis project Ga0164290, IMG submission 108782) | Contaminated culture microbial community from soil near Moab, Utah, USA - Microcoleus steenstrupii SON62 (Illumina Assembly) | ecosystem: Environmental > Terrestrial > Soil > Soil crust...
CAGGATGCGGGTCGCGATCTCGTTCTGCTTGTCCGTCAGATGGCCGGGGAGGGCGCGGAACCAAGCGGCTGCCTGCTTGATCGACATCTCGGAGGCCTGGCCGATGTGCTTCGCATCGATCTTCACCGCCAGCGCCTCCGGCTTCAGACGATAGCCACCGCAGGCCTCGCAAGGGGAGGAGGCCTGGAAGCGCTCCATCTCTTCGCGCACCCAGGAGGATTCGGTTTCCTTCCAGCGCCGCTCCATGTTGGGAATGACGCCTTCGAAGGGCTTCTGCGTCGTGTAGGCGCGCAGGCCGTCGTCATAGGTCATGCTGATCGGAGTCGTGCCGGAGCCGAACAGGATGGTGTCGCGCACCGGTGGCGGGAGGTCGGTCCAATTCGTGCTGGTCGACACCTTGAAATGCCGCGCGATGCTTTCCAGCGTCTGCATGTAATAGGGCGAGGTCGACCTTGCCCAGGGCGCCACGGCGCCGTTGCGGAGCGAAAGCTTCTCGTCCGGGATCACCAGGTCGGCGTCGAAGACCATCTTCACGCCGAGGCCGTCGCAGGTGGGGCAGGCGCCGAAGGGGTTGTTGAAGGAGAACAGCCGCGGCTCGATCTCGTCGATGGTGAAGCCCGAAACCGGACAGGCGAACTTGGCCGAGAATACGATGCGCGCCTCGGTATCGGCGTCGTCGGCATAGACGATGCCGTCGGCGAGGCCGAGCGCGGTCTCGAGCGAATCGGCGAGGCGCGTCTGCAGATCCGGACGGACGACCACGCGGTCGACCACAACCTCGATGTCGTGCTTCTTCTTCTTGTCGAGGGCCGGTACGGCCTCGATCTCGTGCAGGGTTCCGTCGACACGCACGCGCTGGAAGCCGCGCTTCCTCAGATCCTGCAGTTCCTTCCGGTACTCGCCCTTCCGGCCCCGGATCATCGGCGCCAGCAGGTAGAGCCTTGTGCCTTCCGGCAGGGCCATGATCCGGTCGACCATTTGGGAAACCGTCTGGCTTTCGATCGGCAGGCCGGTGGCGGGTGAGTAGGGGACGCCCACCCGCGCCCAGAGCAGCCGCATGTAGTCGTAGATCTCGGTCACCGTCCCGACGGTCGAGCGCGGATTCTTCGAGGTGGTCTTCTGTTCGATGGAAATCGCAGGCGACAGGCCGTCGATGTGGTCGACATCGGGCTTCTGCATCAGTTCCAGGAACTGGCGCGCATAGGCCGAAAGCGACTCGACGTAGCGCCGCTGGCCTTCGGCATAGATGGTGTCGAAGGCGAGGGAGGACTTGCCCGAGCCGGAGAGGCCGGTGATCACCACCAGCTTGTCGCGGGGGATATCGACGTCGATGCTCTTGAGGTTGTGCTCGCGCGCGCCGCGGACGCAAATGAACTTCGACATGGGACGCTTCAGACTCGCGAGGGAAGGCGGAGCGCGACTATAGTGCGTGCCAACGGTCTCTCAAGGTACATTTCGGGAACACGAACATGGCGGGCAGCGTCAACAAGGTCATCCTGGTCGGCAATCTCGGGCGCGACCCGGAGATCCGGGCCATGCAGAACGGCGACCGGGTCGCCAACCTGCGCATCGCCACTTCGGAAACCTGGCGCGACCAGGCCTCTGGCGAGCGCAAGGAGAAGACCGAATGGCATTCGGTCGTCATCTGGAACCAGAACCTGGTGAAGCTTGCAGAGCAGTACCTGCGCAAGGGCTCGAAGATCTATCTCGAAGGCTCGTTGCAGACCCGAAAGTGGTCCGACCAGAGCGGCGCCGAGAAATACTCGACCGAGGTCGTGCTGACCCGCTTCAAGGGCGAACTCACCATGCTGGACGGCCGCCGCGAGGGCGGCGGCGCCGGGATGGACGAGGGCGGCGAGATGGCCGAACCGGCGACGCCGCGGCCGATGTCCGGCGGCGGGGCGCGGAGCGGCGGCGGTGGCGGCGGCCGGTCCACGGCGCGCGACCTGGACGACGACATCCCCTTCTGAGACGACGGAATTGGGCCTCTACCTGCGGCCCACCAGCCTCGACGAGGCGCTGACGGCACTGGCCGAACGGCCCCTCACCATCCTGGCCGGTGGCACGGATTACTATCCCGCCCGCGTCGGCAAATCGTTGGAAGCGGAAGCGGTGATGGATATCACCGCGATCCCCGGCCTGCGTGGCGTCGAGGATCGGGGCGACCACTGGCGGATCGGCGCCGCCACGACCTGGACCGATATCGTCGAAGCCGAGCTGCCGCCGCTGTTCCTGGGCCTGAAGCAGGCGGCGAAGGAGGTCGGCGGACCGCAGATCCAGAACGCCGCCACCCTCGTCGGCAATGTCTGCAACGCTTCTCCGGCAGCCGACGGCATTCCCGTGCTCCTCTCGCTGGACGCGGTTGCCGAGGTCGTCTCGGCCGGCGCGCGTCGGTGCCTGCCGCTCGGGGACATCGTCCTCGGCAACCGAAGGACCGTGCTGCAGCCGGGCGAGATCCTGGCGGCGATGGACATTCCCAAGCCCGCCGGCGAAAGCCGCACCCGGTTCCTGAAGCTCGGTGCCCGGCGCTACCTGGTCATTTCCATCGTCGCGGCCGCGCTCCGCATCGATGTCGCGGATGACCGCATCACCCTGGCCAGGGTGGCGATCGGCGCCTGTTCACCGGCGGCCCGCCGGATCACCGGCCTCGAGACGGCGCTGATCGGCCGGAAGCCTGCCGATGCCGCTGCGATGGTGCAGGCGGAGCATTTCGACGGGCTCGCGCCGATCAACGACATCCGCGGTAGTGCCGCCTACCGCCTCGATACGGTGGCGACGCTGGTGCGGCGTGGGCTAACGGATCTAGCCGCATGAGCGGCTGGCGCTTCATGCTGAACGGCAAGCTCGTCGAGAGCCATGCTTCAGGCCTGGCGAGGCTCGCCGACGTGCTGCGCGACGATTTCGGTTTCAAGGGCGTCAAGATCGGCTGCAATGCCGGTGATTGCGGCGCCTGCACCGTTCTGCTGGACGGCCGCCAGGTCTGCGCCTGCCTCACCCCGGTGGCGCAAGCCGCCGGCAAGGTGGTGGTCAGCGTCGAGGGACTGATCGGTCATGGTACGCTCAGCCGCATCCAGCGCGCCTTCCTGCGGCATGGGGCGGCGCAGTGCGGCATCTGCACGCCGGGGATGCTGTTGGCCGCGACCGACCTCCTCGGTGCCCGGTCCGATCCCAGCGAAGCCGAAATCATGGACGCGATCGGCGGCGTGCTGTGCCGCTGCACCGGTTACCGCAAGATCGTCGAGGCGATCACGGCCGCCTGCGGCGAGGTCGCCATGCCCGTGCTCCCCGAAGCCGGAGCCGCGGTCGGGGCCTCGGCCGTGAAGGTGGACGGCCGTGACAAGGTGGTGGGCCTCGAATCCTATGGCGCCGACGGCATCCCGGCGGATGCGCTCTGGCTGCGGGTCGTCCGCGCGCCGCATGCCCGGGCGTGCTTCGACACTGGTCCGCTGGAGCCCGTCCGCGCGGCCCATCCGGAACTGAAGCTGATCCTGACGGCGGCGGACGTTCCCTCGAACGGCTTCGGGATCTATCCCGACATCAAGGACCAGCCGGTCCTGGCGGACGGGGCCATACGCTATCGCGGCGAGGCGGTGCTGGCCCTGGTCGGACCGCGCGCCGTGGTGGAGCGGATCCGCGACGACGAACTGCCCATCACCTACCGGCCCGAACCCGCCGTCACCGGCATCGAAGCGGCGGAGGCCGAAGGCGCGCCGCTGGTCCAGGCCGGCAAGCGGGGCAACCTCCTGATCGAGGGGCTGGTGCGCCGGGGCGATGCAGCCGGCGCCTTCGCGGGCGCGGCGGCGGTCGCCAATGGCCGTTTCTCGACCAGCTTCGTCGAACACGCCTATATCGAGCCCGAGGCCGGCTGGGCCCGGCGGGTGGGCAACCGGATCGAGATCCACGCCACGACCCAGGCGCCCGGGATGGACCGTGAAGAGGTCGCCACCGTCCTGCGGCTGGAGAAGGAGCAGGTGCGCATCGTGCCGACCGCCTGCGGCGGGGGCTTCGGCGGCAAGCTCGACCTCTCGGTCCAGCCTCTGATCGGCCTTGCCGCCTGGCTGCTGGATCGCCCGGTCGCCTGCGTCTACACGCGTCCGGAAAGCATGGCCTCCTCGACCAAGCGCCACCCCGCAGAGGTGAACGCCCGTTTCGCCGCCGACGCTGAAGGCCGCCTGATCGCCGCCGAGATCGACGCCGCCTTCGACACGGGCGCCTATGCCAGCTGGGGCCCCACGGTGGCGAACCGGGTGCCGGTGCATGCCTCCGGGCCGTATCGGGTGCCGCATGTCACCGCGACGAGCCGGGCGCTGTTCACCAATGCGCCGCCATCGGGTGCCTTCCGCGGATTCGGCGTGCCTCAGGTCGCGATCGCGCACGAGGCGCTGCTCGACGACCTCGCCGGGACGCTCGGCCTCGACCGGCTCGAGATCCGGCGCCGCAATGCGCTTCGCGCCGGCGATCGCACCGCCACCGGCCAGAAGCTGGAGGCCAGCGCCGGCCTGCCGGCCTGCCTCGACGCGCTGGAGCCGCATTGGCGCCGTGCGCTCGACGCCGTGGCCGGCCAAACCTCACGGGAAGGCCCGCTCCGCCGCGGCGTCGGTATCGGCTGCATGTGGTACGGCATCGGCAACACGTCGCTCTCCAACCCCTCGACCATGCGGATCGGCATCGACGCGGGCGGCCGGGTCACCCTCTACAACGGCGCCGTCGATATCGGCCAGGGATCGAACACGATCCTCAGCCAGATCGCCGCCGACGTGCTCGGCCTGCCGATGGCCCGGCTGCGGCTGGTGGCGGGCGACACCGACCTCACCGCCGATGCCGGCAAGACCTCGGCCTCGCGGCAGACCTTCGTCTCCGGGAAGGCGGCCGAACTGGCGGCCCTCGATCTGCGGGCCCGCATCCTGCGTCTCGCCAATGCCGGGCCGGCGGCGCGGATCGGCTGGGGCGGAGACGCGCTGTCGATCGACGACGGCGGCGTGGTGCGGGTGCTGGAGCTCGGCCGCCTGCCGGTGCTGCCGGGCGGCGACGTGCTGCTGGGCGAGGGCCGCTTCGATCCGCCGACCACGATGCTGGATGCCGAGGGCCAGGGCGCGCCCTATGCCACCTACGGTTTCGCGGCGCAGATGGCGGAAGTCGAGGTGGATATCGAGCTCGGCACCGTCCGTCCGCTGCGGATCGTCGCCGCCCATGACGTCGGCCGCGCGATCAATCCCCAGCAGGTCGAGGGCCAGATCCACGGCGGCATCGCCCAGGGCCTGGGTCTCGCGCTGATGGAGGAATACATTCCCGGCCGCACCGAGAACCTGCACGACTACCTGATCCCGACCGTGGGCGACATCCCGCCGATCGAGGTGATCCTGGTCGAGGATGCCGAACCGCTCGGCCCCTTCGGCGCCAAGGGCGTGGGAGAACCCGGGCTGGTGCCGACCGCGCCGGCGATCCTGGGTGCGATCCGGCATGCCTGCGGCCTGCGGATCGATCGCGTTCCCGTCCTGCCGCATCGGCTGCGCGCCGCATTGACGGCCGCGAAGCGCTGACGCATAGACGCCCCATGACCGCTGGATTGTCCGTTGCCGGCCTCAGCCATTCGTTCGGCGACCATCCGGTCGTGCGCGACCTTTCGCTCGACGTCGCACCGGGGGAGATCGTCAGCCTGCTCGGTCCCTCCGGCTGCGGGAAGACGACCACGCTCAGGCTGGTCGCGGGGCTCGAAGTCGTGCAGCGGGGCGAGATCCGGCTGGGCGGCGACCTGGTCGCCGGCGGCGGCGTGCATGTCGAACCCGAGCGCCGCGGTGTCGGTCTCGTCTTCCAGGATTTCGCGCTGTTCCCGCATCTGACCGTGGCCGAGAACGTCGCCTTCGGCCTGCGGCAGCCGCGCGATGCGGCGCGCAGCCGGGCGGTCGATCTGCTGGGGCGCGTCGGGCTCGCCGATCGCGCCGCTCATTTCCCTCATCACCTGTCGGGCGGGGAACAGCAGCGGGTGGCGCTGGTGCGGGCCCTGGCGCCGGCACCGCGCCTGATGCTGATGGACGAACCCTTTTCCGGGCTCGACGTCCGGCTCCGCGACCAGGTGCGGGAAGACACGGCGGCGCTGCTGGCGGCCACCGGCACCGCGACGCTGCTGGTCACCCATGATCCCGAGGAAGCGATGCGCATCGCCGATCGGATCGCCGTGATGCGGGCCGGCCGTATCGTCCAGGTCGGCTCGCCCGCGACCCTCTACGACAGCCCGGCCGATGCCTCGGTCGCCCGCTTCTTCAGCGAGACCAATTCGCTTCGCTCGCGCGCGGGGGCCGGCGCCGCGCCCACCCCGTGGGGACCGCTCCCGGTCTCGGCCGCCATCGCGGAGGGGGCCGCGGTGGATATTCTCGTTCGCCCGGAAGCATTGTCGATCGGTACTCCGGACGGGGGGGTGAGGGCGGTCGTGGCCGCGGTCCGGCCGCTCGGCGGTACCCGGCTGATCCGGCTGCGCATCGAGGGGATGCAGGAACCCTGGCTGGCCCGTGTACCGGCCCGCGTCGATGTGTCGCCCGGCGAGGCCGTGGCGGTTGCCTTAGATCATGCGCATGTGCATGTCTTCGCGGCAACCGAGGCTTCGTTGCCTCGATAGCGCCTTTCCGGCATAGTTCCGAATTCGAGGTATGGGCTCTGCGCCCACGCGGGAGAGTATGATGGGCAGCTTCAGCGTATGGCATTGGCTGATCGTTCTGGTGGTGGTTCTGCTCGTCTTCGGTGCAGGCAAACTGCCGAAGGTCGCGACCGATGTCGCCCAGGGGATCAAGAACTTCAAGAAGGGCATGTCGGATCCGAAGCCCGAGGACGAGACGCCTGCGGCCCCGGCCGCGCCGGCCGGCCAGATCAACACCGCCAGTTCCGCCAGCACCGAGCAGAAGCCGGTCGCCGACAAGGTGTCCGGCTGAGCGAGCCGACGGCCCCGGAGGCCGCCGGGAGGAAGTCGCATGTTCGATATTGGCTGGTCCGAGATGGCGGTCATCGCGGCGGTTGCCCTGGTCGTCCTGGGGCCGAAAGACCTGCCGAAGCTGCTGCGCCTTGTCGGCCAGTGGACCGGCAAGGCGCGTGCGCTCGCGCGCGAGTTCCAGGGGCACCTGGACGATATCGCCAGGCAGTCCGAGCTCGATGAACTGAAGAAACAGGCTGAGAAGCTCACCAGCTTCGACGTGAAGAGCGAGATCGCCAACACCGTCGATCCGGGCGGCGAGATGCGGCGGACGATCGAGGAAGCCGCCACCGCGGCGCAGATGCCCGACCCGCCGTCGCCGACCGTGGCGGCGCCGGCGATCGAGTCGCCGACCGTGGCGCCCGACCCTCTGCCCGAGCCCACGCCGGCCAGCGGGACCAAGACGTGAGCACCGAAACGCCCGAAGACGAAGTCGAACAGAGCCGGATGCCGCTACTCGAACACCTGGTCGAGCTGCGCAATCGGCTCATGTATTCGATGATCGCGTTTTTTGTGTGCTTCGTTCTCTGCTATGCATTCTCCAAGCAGATCTATGACATTCTGCATTGGCCGCTCTACATCGTCTGCAATGATTGCCGGATGATCATGACGGCGCCGCAGGAGGCGTTCTTCACCTACATCAAGGTGGCTTTCTGGGGTGCGTTCGTCCTCGCATTTCCGATGATCGCCTCGCAGATCTGGATGTTCGTCGCTCCGGGTCTCTATCGTAACGAGAGGCGCGCCTTCCTCCCCTTCCTCGCGGCGACGCCGGTGCTGTTCACGATCGGCGCGGCGCTGGTCTATTTCCTGGTGATGCCGCTCGCGCTCGAGTTCTTCCTCTCCTTCCAGACGGCGGGAGGCGACGGCACGCTGCCGATCGTGGCGGAAACCAGGGTGAGCGAATACCTCTCCCTCATCATGTCCCTGATGCTGGCCTTCGGTGTCGCCTTCCAGTTGCCGGTGCTGCTGACGCTGCTCGCGCGTGTCGGAATCACGTCGAGCGCGGGCCTCGCCTCGAAGCGGCGTTACGCGATCGTCGGCGTCTTCGTCGCCGCCGCCATCCTGACCCCGCCGGATCCGATCAGCCAGATCTCTCTCGCGATCCCGCTGGTGCTGCTCTACGAACTGTCGATCTGGAGCGCGCGCATCGTCGAGAAGAAGCGCGCGGCACAGGAAGCCGCGGAAGCAGCCGAGGGCGGCGCGGCCTGAGCTTTACCGCTCGGACGCTCTTGCCTATAAGGCGACGCTCCCTGCCGGTTTTGGCCGATCATGCTCGACATCAGATGGATTCGTGAGAATGCAGCGGCGCTGGACGCCGCGCTGGAAGCGCGCCGCATGGCGCCTTGCGCAGCGCAGCTGATCGACCTCGATCAGCGCCGGCGCCGCCATCAGACCGAATTCCAGGAACTGCAGAACCGCCGCAACGAAGCCTCCAAGGCGATCGGCAAGGCGAAGGGCAAGGGCGAGGACGCCGCGGCGCTGATGGCCGAGGTGGCCGAGCTGAAGGGGCGTATCCAGGCCGCCGAAGAGGCCGAGCGCGCGGCCGGCGAGGCGCTCGACGAGGTGCTGGCGGGCGTTCCGAACATCCCCGCCGACGACGTCCCCCGCGGTCCCGACGAAAGTGCCAATGTCGAACTCCGCCGCTTCGGCGCCCCGCGTGATTTCGCACATGATCCGAAGGATCATGTCGACCTGGGGGCGGCCCTCGGCCTGATGGATTTCGACGCCGCCGCGCGCATGTCGGGCGCGCGCTTCGTGGTGCTCCGCCGCGATCTCGCCCGGCTGGAGCGGGCGATCGCCAATTTCATGCTGGACCTGCACACCGGGGAGCATGGCTACAGTGAGACCGCGCCCCCCTATCTGGTGCGTGACGATGCGGTCTACGGCGTGGGGCAGCTGCCCAAATTCGCCGAGGACATGTTCCGCACCACGAACGGATATTGGCTGATCTCGACCTCGGAGATCGCGCTCACCAACCTCGTGCGCGAGCAGATCCTGGAGGAGGGCGATCTGCCGCTCCGCTTCACCGCCTATACGCCCTGCTTCCGCTCGGAGGCGGGATCGGCCGGCCGCGACACCCGGGGCATGATCCGCCAGCACCAGTTTCCCAAGGTCGAACTGGTCGGCATCACCACGCCCGATCAGTCCGAGGCCGAGCACGAGCGCATGACCGCCTGCGCCGAAGAGGTGCTGAAGCGCCTCGAACTGCCCTATCGGGTCATGGGCCTGTCCACGGGGGACATGGGCTTCGCCAGCCGCAAGACCTACGACCTCGAGGTCTGGCTGCCCGGCCAGAAGGCCTATCGCGAGATATCGAGCTGCTCCAATTGCGGTGACTTCCAGGCGCGGCGGATGAAGGCGCGCTTCCGCCCGAAGGAGGGCAAGGGGACCCAGTTCGTCCATACGCTGAACGGCTCGGCGCTGGCGGTCGGCCGTACCCTCGTCGCCATCCTCGAGAACTACCAGCAACCCGATGGCTCGATCGCCGTCCCCCAGGTGCTGCAGCCCTACATGGGCGGCCTGACGCGTCTCTCCGCATAAGGATTTCGAACCGTGCGCATTCTGGTCACCAATGACGACGGCATCCATGCGCCGGGTCTCAAGACCCTGGAGACGATCGCGAAGTCGCTCAGCAAGGACGTCTGGACCGTCGCGCCCGATTCCGAACAATCGGGCGCGTCGCATTCGCTGACGCTCTCCATGCCGGTCAGGGTGCGGCAGGTGAACACCCGGAAGTTCGCCGTCCGCGGCACGCCCACCGACTGCGTGATGATGGGCGTGACCATGCTGATCAAGGGGAAGAAGCCCGACCTGATCCTTTCGGGTGTCAACCGGGGCGGCAATCTCGGCGAGGACACCACCTATTCCGGTACGATCGCCGCCGCGATGGAAGGCACGCTGTTGCGCATTCCCTCGATCGCGATGAGCCAGGTCTTCACCCCGGACCATCCCGTCAAATGGTCTACGGCGGAACACCACGGCCCAGGCGTGGTGAAGAAGCTGCTCGATGCGGGCTGGCCGGAAGATGTCCTCATGAACGTGAACTTCCCCGACCGGGTGCATGAATCCGTCGAGGGTGTTCAGATCGTGCCGCAGGGCCGGCGCAACCTGTTCGACCTGAACATCCTGCAGCGCATCGACGCCCGCAACGTCCCCTATTACTGGATCGGCTTCAAGCGCGAGACGGGCGAACCGCCGCAGAACTCGGATCTCGGGGCGGTGCATGCCGGCTACATCTCGGTCACGCCACTGCACCTCGATCTCACGCACCGGGCCAGCCTGAAGAAACTGAAGGACGTTTTCGGGTGATCGACGCGCCGCGCATCATCCAGCTCCTGATGGAGCTGCGCGGCCAGGGCATCACCGACACACGCGTTCTCTCCGCGATCGAGATGACGCCGCGCGAGCAATTCGTCCCCGAAGCCTTCGCCGACCGGGCCTACGAAAACATCCCGTTGCCGATCGCCCAGGGACAGACCATCAGCCAACCCTACATCGTCGCCTATATGACGCAGCTTCTCGATGTCGGGCCGCGCGCCAAGGTGCTGGAGATCGGCACCGGCTCGGGCTATCAGGCGGCCGTCCTCGCGCGGCTTTGCCGCCGCGTCTACACGGTCGACCGTTACCGCTCGCTGGTTCAGGAGGCGCAACGGCGCTTTCAGGCTCTGGACCTGCACAACGTCACCACCCGTACCGGTGACGGCATGAAGGGCTGGCCCGAGCAGGCGCCCTTCGACCGCATCATCATCACCGCGGCGGGACGGGAAGTCCCGGCTGCGCTGATCGAGCAGTTGGGGGAAGGCGGGATACTGGTCGCACCGTTGGAAGAGAGAGCGGGCGAACAGGTGATGGTTCGCCTACGTCGCACCGGCGAGGAGATCGTCCGCGAGCGGCTCATCCCGGTCCGCTTCGTCCCACTGCTGCCGGGCGTGGCCGAAGACCGTCAGGTCTGACGCGGATCGAAGGCGTCGCGCAGACCGTCGCCCAGCATGTTGAATCCCATCACCACCAGGAAGATGGCGAATCCCGGCCAGATGGCCATCCACGGTGCCTGAGTGAGGAAGCGCTGGGCGGTATTCAGCATGCTGCCCCAGCTCGGTGCCGGCGGCTGCTGGCCGAGGCCGAGGAACGAAAGGCTCGCTTCCGCGATGATCGCCGTGGCGATGGCGAGGCTGGCCTGAACCAGGAGCGGCGGCATCACGTTCGGCAGTACGTGACGGAAGGCGATCCGCATCTCCTTGTTGCCGACCGCGCGCGCGGCCTCGACGAAATCCTCGGTCTTGACCGTCAGCACCTGGCCACGGGTCAACCGAATGAAGATCGGCGTCGCGGTGACGCCGATGGCGATCATCGCATTGCCCAGGCTGGGGCCGAGGAAGGCCGCCAGCGCGATGGCCAGGATCAGGAACGGGCAGGCCAGCATGGCATCGACCACCCGGCCGATGACGGCGTCGATCCACCCGCCTCGATAGCCTGCGAGCATGCCGAGCGGGATGCCGAAGGCGAGCGCGATCGCAACCGATATCACCCCGGCGGTGAGCGAGGCCCGTGCGCCCCAGATCACCCGGGCCAGGACGTCTCGGCCCACTTCGTCGGTGCCGAACCAGTGCGCGGCGGATGGCGCCTTGCGCACGGTCGCCCAATTGGTGACGACCGGGTCATAGGGGCTGATCAGGGGCGCCAGCAGGGCGACGGCGACGAAGAACGTCACCACGACCATCCCGAAGACGGCACCCTTGCGGGCGAACAGGCGGCGCATGGCCCGCCGCCAGGGGCCGGCGGGCGGTGCCATCGCTGCGATGTCCAGGGCGAGGGTCATGTCGTCCCGCCTCGCAGCCGCGGATTGGCCAGGGCATAGGCGAGGTCGGCCAGGAGATTGAGGAATATGTAGGCACTCGCGGTAACCAGCACGACGCCCTGCACCACGGCATAGTCGCGGTTGAAGACAGCGTCGACGACCAGCTTTCCGAACCCCGGGATGGAAAAGACCTGCTCGGTCAGCACGGCTCCGGAAAGCAGGGTACCGAATTCCAGTGCGCCGAGCGTGATCACCGGTGTCAGGGCGTTGCGCAGCGCGTGCCGGATGATGACCCTGGGCTCGCTCACGCCCTTCGCCCGCGCCGTCCGCACGTAGTCCGCCCCGAGGGTCTGCAGCATGGCGGCTCGGGTGTGGCGCATCATCACCGCCGAGACCCCGGTGCCCAGCACGAAGGCCGGCATGACGAGGCTGGCGAGATTGCCGAGCAGGTCTTCCCCGGGACTGACATAGCCCGAGGCCGGCAGCCAGCCCAGGTGAACGGAGAACAGGAAGATCATCAATATTCCGAGCCAGAAATTCGGAATGGAGATACCCCAGAGCGCCGCCACGTTGGCGCCATAGTCCCAGATCGAGCCGCGGAACACGGCCGAGATGATTCCGGCCGGGATCCCGATCACCAGCGCGATCAGGATGGCGAGGCAGGCGAGTTCGAGAGTGACCGGCAACTTCTCCAGGACCAGTTCGCCAACCGGACGCTTTATCCGCATCGACTGGCCGAGATCGCCCTGAACCACGCCGGCCAGCCAATAGACGTACTGGACGGGCAGCGGCTGATCCAGCCGGTACTGCTCGCGGATCTCCTGGATGGCGATGGGATCTCGTTCTTCGCCCGCCATGATGAGGGCCGGGTCGCCCGGCAGGAGTTGCTGCAGGCCGAAGATCAGGATCGAAACCACGAACAGCGTGGGTACGATCTGCAGCAGGCGGCGGAGAAGATACCGCGACAAGGCCCCGATCCTCTCCGCCGTCAGCGCTCAGTTCAGCGTCAGTCCCTGCACCCGGATGAGGCCGTCCGGCACCTGGGTGAAACCTTGCAGGCGGTTGGTATAGGCCACGAACCATTTGCGATGGTACAGGTAGACGTGCGAGCGCGCCGCCAGCACCAGGCCGGTGGCTTCCTCGTAGAGCTTCTTGCGTTCCTCGAAGGTCGAGGCGGCGCGGGCGGCGTCCAGCGCCTTGTCGAGTTCCGGGTTGCAGTGACGTCCGTCGTTCTGGCCGCCTTTGCAGGACTCGAAGGAATAGATATTGCCGTCCGGATCCGTCCGGCCGCTCCAGCCGATCAGATAGGCCTCGAAGTCACCCTTGTTCGACCGCTGCAGCGAGGAGGCGAATTCGGCCGCTTCCAGCTTGATGTCGAAACCGGCCTCGGCCGCCATCGACTGGATGATCTCGGCCACCTGACGCTGGTCGGGATTGTTGGGGAACATCAGGGTGAAGCTGACGGGCAGTGTCACGCCCGCTTCCTTCAGCAGGGCCTGCGCCTTCTTCACATCACGCGGCGGCACCGGGTACTTCTTCTGATAGAACGGATGCACCGGCGAGACCCACTGGTTGCCGGGCAGGAACTCGCCGTTGAAGGCCACCTGGTTGATGACGTTCCGGTCGATCGCTGCTTCCAGGGCTTCACGCACCTTCGGGTTCTGGCCAAGCACGCCCTTGGCCCGCTCGCCGTTGGCGAGGTTGATCGTCATTCCCTGGTAGCCGATCTCGTCCTGAATGGAGAGCTTCAGCCTGTTGTTCTTGCGAATGGTATCGAGATCCGTCGCCGAGACGCGCTCGATCAGGTCGAGGCTGCCGGCCTGGATATTGGCCAGCCGGACCGTGCTGTCGGGAATCGGCTGGTAGACGATCCGGTCGATCTTGATCGCATCCTTGTTCCAGTAATTGGCGAAGCGCTCGACCACGATCTTGTCCTGGGCGACGCGCTCCACGAGCCTGAACGGGCCGGCACAGACCGGGTTGGTGCCGAATTTGTCGCCGGCGGCTTCGGCCGCCTTGGGCGACACGATCATACCGGCGCGATCGGTGAACTGGGCGATCAGCGGCGCGAAGGGCACCGACAGGCTCAGCTTCACGGTCAGGGGGTCGACCACGTCGATCGCGCTGATGACGTTGATCTCCGAGCGGCGGAACGAGCCTTTCAGCGTCAGATGACGGTTCAGGCTGTATTTCACCGCCTCGGCGTCCATCTTTTCGCCGTCGTGGAAGATCACGCCGGGGCGCAGCTTCAGCGTGATCGTCTTGTTGTCGTCGGATATCTCGTAGCCGGTCGCCAGTTGGGGGATGATCTTCAGGTTGGCGTCGATGTCGAACAGCTTGTCGCAGAGCGACGCGAAAACGATCCGGCCGACGAAGGTTCGTGCCAGGGTCGGGTCCAGCACGTCGGGATCTTCCGCCAGGCCGATGCGCAGCGTGGTCTGCGCCGTGGCGGCGCCCGGACCGGCCGCCATCCCCATACCCAGCAGCGCCGCCAGCGCTGCCGCCTTCAGCATCGGAATTCCGCTCATCTCCAAGCCCCTCCTTGATTGGTGGCCCAACGCTATCAAGTTTCGTGCCGCAAATGCGCGTCCGATCGGATTCCCGCCGAAATGCCGGCCTCGATCACCGCCCGATCGAAGACGCCCGCCGGCTTCTCGCGCGAAGGCAGGAACGGGCGGAAGTGGACGAACCTCTCGCGGCTGACGGCTTCAAGCCGCTCGAGTTCGCCGAGCGGATCGGCATGGTCGTCGACCCTGAGGTCGAGGTCGGGATAGCTCTCGCGCGAGACGATCCTGAGGGCGGCCGATTGCCTGCCGCGTTTGTCTCCCCCCGCCGCCTCGCCCGCCTGCAGTGCGGCGATGAGGCGGCGGGGCAGGGGAAGAGCCGCCGCTTCGGCGAAGGCCCGTGCCGTCTCGGCGATCACCGCAGGCCCCGCCAGCATGTTCCCGGCGACCGAAAGGCCGCCGTCGGTCCGATGCCCGCACCAGTCGACGCAGGCCTCGCCGGTCCAGACGCCCTGACCGCCGCGCGCATCGGCCACATGGACCTGCCGGTGCGCGCGGCCCGCATCCTGTGCGGTCAGCCGATCGGCGACCTGCTGCGCCGCCACGCCCCGCCGCAGCAGGTCCAGTCCCGCCGGACCGTACATGGGGTTCACCAGCGCCTGGGTGGCGATGGCGCCGACGCCGCTTTCCGCATGCAGGCACAGCGCGCCGACCGCGAAGAAGCGCGTGGCGACGGCAAGGCCGAAGCTGCCGCTTTCGGCATCGTGCGCGATGATGGACCACGTCATCCCCGGTCCTTCCCCTGGCAGACTCGTTGTAGGATAACGCCATGCGTGGCGTCTTCCTTCCATTTCTCATCCTGTTCCTGACGGCGGCGCTCGCCGCCTGCGGCGACCGGGTGGTGGTGCGTCCGCCGATGGCGGGAATCCCGCCGGCCCAGCAGCCGCCGGCCGGCGCCGCGGGGACCTATCAGCCGCCGGCCCCGCTGGTGAAGCCGCCGGGCGAGGGAGGCACGGATCCGCGCAGCATCGTGATCCTGCCGGGCGACACCGTCCATTCGATCGCCCAGCGCTACCAGGTGCCCAACCGCGCCCTGATCGAGACCAATGGGCTGGAACCCCCCTATGCGCTCGAGCCGGGCCGGGTGCTGCTCCTGCCGGCGCCACAGTTCCACACGGTGGCCCGCGGCGATACGCTCTACGGCCTGTCGCGGCGCTATCGCACCGACCTGTCCGCGCTCGCCCGGCTGAACGACCTGGGGCCTCCCTACGGCATTTACGAGGGGCAGGTGCTGCGCCTGCCGGGCCAGGCCATAGCCCTCGCGCCCGCGAGCGCCGCTCCGCCGGGGCCGGCACCCGTGGTGGCGCCGCCACCGGCCGCCGGCGGAGGTGTCACGGTGCAGGAGATCCCGGCGCCGCCGCCCGGGCCCGCACCTCCGCCCGCCACTGCGACGCCCTCGACGCCGGACCCGCTCCCGCCGCCGGCACCGGCCGCTCCGGCGCCCCCTCCCGTGCTGGCGCCAGCCGACCCGCCGCCGACCGCCTCCCTGCCTCCCGGCCGCGCTGGCACGGGCCAGTTCCTATGGCCGGCCCAGGGCAGGCTGCTCTCCGGCTTCGGCACCAAGCCGGGCGGACAGCACAACGACGGCATCAACATCGAGGTGGCGCAGGGCGCGCCGGTGCGCGCGGCGGAGGGCGGCACGGTCATCTATGCCGGCAACGAGCTCAAGGGATACGGCAACCTGCTGCTGATCCGCCATGCCGGCGGCTGGGTCACCGCCTATGCCCATAACGAGGAACTGCTCGTGCGGCGGGGCGCACAGGTGTCACGCGGCCAGGTGATCGCCCGGGCGGGATCGACCGGCGGCGTGCCGAGCCCGCAGGTGCATTTCGAGATCAGGCGCGGGCGCGAGGCGGTCGACCCGATGCGCTACCTCGGGCCCCCGGACGCGGTCAGTGGAGCGGCTGGCCGAGCCGTCCGGACAGGTCCTGGATGAACTGCCAGGCGACGCGGCCGGACCGCGCGCCGCGGGTCATCGACCATTCGATCGCTTCCGCCCGCAGCTGCTCGGGGCCGATCTTCAGCCCGTAGCGCGCCACATAGCCGTCCAGCATGGCGAAGTAGTCGTCCTGGCTGCAGTTGTGGAAGCCGAGCCAGAGGCCGAAGCGATCCGACAGCGACACCTTCTCCTCGACCGCCTCGTGCGGGTTGATCGCGGTGGAGCGCTCGTTCTCCATCATGTCCCGCGGCAGCAGATGCCGGCGGTTCGAGGTGGCGTAGAAGACGACGTTCTGCGGCCGCCCCTCGATACCCCCCTCCAGCACCGCCTTCAGCGACTTGTAGCTGGCATCGTCGGCATCGAAGGAGAGGTCGTCGCAGAACAGGATGAAGCGCCGGCTGCTGCCCCGCAGCAGCTTCAGCAGGCGGGGGAGGGAGGGAATGTCCTCGCGATGGATCTCCACCAGCGCGAGGCCGCCCCTGGTCTCCGCCGAAACGGACGCATGCACCGCCTTCACCAGCGAGCTCTTGCCCATGCCCCGCGCACCCCAGAGGAGCGCGTTGTTGGCCGCCTGCCCCTGGGCGAAGCGGCGCGTGTTGTCGACCAGGATGTCGCGCACCCGCTCCACCCCCTTCAGCAGCTCGAGGTCGACGCGGTTCACCTGATGCACCGGGTCGAGCACGTCGGGATCGGGGTGCCAGATGAAGGCGTCGGCGGCGTCGAGGTCGGGAATCCTCGCCGGCGCCGGGGCCAGCCGCTCCAGCGCTTCGGCGATGCGGGTGAGGGGACCGAGCAGCTCGTGCATGACGAATATTCGCTTCGAAAAAGGGGCCGGACCGTAACACGGGCCCTTCGCCGGTCAAGCCGGCATCACCGCGCCCTGCAGGGTCTCGCGTCCAGTACCCGGCCAGCCCCTTCCAGCGGCGTGACCGCCCCGCACAGCCGGTTGCCCTTCAGCATCGCGGGCGTCTCCGCGTAGTTGCGCACGAAGGCGGGCGGCAGCACCAGGTCCGAGCGGAGCTCGTTCTCCTCGATGCGCATGAAGGAGGATGGGTTTCTCGCCCCTTCGGCGGCGATGGCGATGGCGGTGCCCTGGTTCTGGCTGAGCGGGCCCTTCTGCAGCGTGTTCCGGTTGATCAGGATGTCGCCGCCGTTCGGAACGTCGATCAGGTAGCTCGCGGTGCCCTCGGCACCGTCCTCGATCCGGTTGCCGGTGATGACCGTCTTCTGCGCGCGCGACTTGATGTGGTGCCCGACCCTCTGGGCCCGGAAGGTGGAGTTGCGTACCTCGAGGATCGCATACTTGTTTATGTAGATGCCGTGCGCGCAGACGGGATCGCACTTGCCGTTGCCGGTGAAGGTGCTGTTCTCGATCAGCATCCTCTTGCCCGGCGCGGGCGCCGCCAGGATGCCGTTCTCGTTGTTCTCGAAGGTCGAGTTGCGCACGATGAGCCCGGCGCCCTGCACCCGGATGCCGGCGCCGTTCTTGTCGGCCACGGCGGCGCCGGAAAACCTGATCCCCTCGACCACCACCTCGTCGCCGCCGATCACCCAGATCGCCTTGCCCGCGCAGGTCTTGTCCTTGACATGGACCTCGCCGCCCCTGGCCTTGATCGTGAGCCGCCGGCCATTCCAGACCGCGCAGTCGACATAGGTGCCGGCCTCGATCTCCACCGTGTCGTTGTCGCGCGCGACCGCCGCCGCGGCGCTCGGCTGCTTCAGCGCATGTCCCGGGCCGACCAGGAGGGTGCGCGGCTTGAAGGCGCGCGAGAGCGGGCTTTCCGGCGCCGCCGGCGGCTTCGGCGGGTCGGCCGCCAGCGCCACTGGCACGAAGGCGCAGAGGAGGAGGGCGGCGATGCTGAGGCGGATCACGGCCCTCATCCGCTGTTGCGCAAGCCGGCGGCGATGCCGTTGATGCTGAGATGGATGCCCTGCACCACGCCCGGGTCCGGATCGCCGGCCCGGTGTCGGCGCAGCAGCTCGATCTGCACGTGGTTCAAGGGATCGATATAGGGAAAGCGGTTGCGGATCGACCGCGCCAGCAGCGGATTGCTCTCGAGCAGCGTCTTCTGCCCGCTGATGGCGAGCACGGCATCCACGCTCGCCTGCCATTCCTGCCGCAGGCGGGTGAAGATCGCCGTCCGCAGCGCCTCGTCGGTGACGAGTTCGGCATAGCGCGAGGCGATGGCGATATCCGATTTCGCCAGCACCATGTCCATGTTCGACAGCACGGTGCGGAAGAAGGGCCAGTCGCGGTGCATGGCCTGCAGGCAGGCCATGCCGTCCGCCGGCCGCGCCGCCACGAAGGCGGCGACCGCCGCACCGAAGCCATACCACCCGGGCAGCATCAGCCGGCACTGCGCCCAGCTGAACACCCAGGGAATGGCGCGCAGGTCCTCGATCCGGCTCTGCTTCGAGCGCGAGGCCGGACGCGAGCCGATGTTGAGGCTGGCGATCTCGCCCAGCACCGTCGATTCGCGGAAATACCGCTCGAACCCCTCGGTCTCGTAGACCAGCGCCCGATAGGCCCGGAAGGCGTGCAGCGAGAGCGTCTCCATCGCCGCCATGTGCTCGGCCGGGGCCGCGGCGCCCTCCGCCTCCAGCAGCGTCGCTTCCAGCGTCGCGGCGGCCAGCGTCTCGAGGTTGCGGCGGCCGACATCGGCGTTGGAATATTTCGCCCCGATCACCTCGCCCTGCTCGGTGATGCGGATGGCGCCCTGCAGCGCCCCCGGCGGCTGCGCCAGGACCGCCTGGTAGCTGGGCCCGCCGCCGCGCCCGACCGAACCGCCCCGGCCGTGGAACAGCCGCAAGCCCACCTTGTGCCGGGCGAAGACCTCGATCAGCGCCACCTCGGCCTTGTAGAGTTCCCAGGTCGAGGTGAGATAGCCGCCGTCCTTGTTGCTGTCGGAATAGCCCAGCATCACCTCCTGCACCCCGTCCCGCGAGGCGAGCAGGCGCCGATAGGCCGGCAGGGCGAACAGCGCGTCCATCACCGGGCCGCTCTTCTGCAGGTCGGCGATGGTCTCGAACAGCGGCACGATGTCGACATCGAGGCGGCCCTCGCGCGGCCGCAGCAGCCCCACTTCCTTCAGCAGCACCGCCACTTCCAGGATGTCCGACACCCCGTCCGCCTTCGAGATCACGTAATGCGGCAGGGCCGCCGCCCCCAGCCGCCGGTGCGCGTCGGCCACCACGCGGAGCGTCGCCAGTTCCCCCATCGTCTCCTCGCCATAGGCGAGGTGTGGCGCCGAGAGCGGGCGGGGATTGCCGAGCTCGCCGGCCAGCAGTGCCACCCGGGCCTCCTCCCCGAGGACCGCGTAGCCGCCGCCGAGCCCGGCCGCCTCGGTCAGCTCGCCCACCACCCGCGCATGCACGTCGGAATTCTGCCTGACGTCGAGCGAGGCGAGGTGGAAGCCGAAGACATCGGCGGCACGCCTCAGCGCGCGCAGCCGCCCGCGCGCCAGCGCGCCTGAGCCGTTCTCCGAAAGCGAGGCGTCGATGGCGTCGAGATCGGCCTTCAGCTCGGCCGCGCTCGCATAGGCCGGCGCCTCACCGGCCGGGCGATGCGGCGCCTCCAGCCCGGCCAGCGCCTGCGCGCTGGCGGCGAGCCGGGCATAGATCCCGGCGATGGCCCGGCGATAGGGTTCGTCCTGCCGCTCCGGCGCGTGGTCGGGCGAGGCTTCCGCCAATGCCCTGAGCGCCTGCGAGATCCCGACGATGCGGCCGTCCAGCGACAACTCGCCGCCCAGCGCATGCAACTCCTCGAGCAGGAAGCCGAGCGCCCGGCGGCTGTGCATGCCGAGCGTCTGCGCCGAGACCTCGGCCGTGACGAAGGGATTGCCGTCACGGTCGCCGCCGATCCAGCTACCCATGCGCAGGAAGGACGGCACCTCGATCCCGGCCCAGTCCGGATCACCAGCCAGCTCGTCCTCCAATTCGGCGTAGAAGCGCGGCAGCGCCCGCAGGAAGGTATGGTCGTAGTAGGAGAGCCCGTTCGCCACCTCGTCGATCACGCGAAGCCGCGTGCTCCGCACCACGCTCGTCTGCCACAGCGTCAGCACCGCCCGGCGGAGCGCCCGCCGGTTCGCCGCCAGTTCCTCCGGGGTGAACTGCACGCGGTCCCGCTCGTCCAGCAGCCGGGCGATCTCCATCTCGCGGTCGATCGAACTCTTCCGCCGCACCTCGGTCGGATGCGCGGTCAGCACCGCCGAGCAGAGCGCGGTCTGGAAGAAGGCGCGCAGCCGCTCGGCCGGAATCCCGGCATCCTTCGCCCGCCCCAGCGCATAGGCCATGGTGCCGGGCCGGGGCGCCGCCTTCTGCATGGCATAGGCCCGCGTGCGCCGGATGTGGTGCTGGTCCTCGGCGATATTGGCGAGGTGGGAGAAATAGCCGAAGGCGCGGATGATGCGCACCGCCTGGCCGGTCGGCAGCCCGGCCATGATCGCCTGCAGCGCGGCCCGCGCCGCGTCGTCTGCGTCGCGGTGGAACTGCAGGCCGGTCTGCCGGATGCGTTCGACCGTGTCGAACACCTCGACGCCTTCCTGCGCCCGCACCGTGTCGCCCAGGATCCGGCCCAGCAGCCGGATGTCATAGCGCAGCGGCAGGTCCTTCTCGCCCGCATCCGGGGGGCTCAGCTTGTCCATGCGCGCACTCCCGCTTTCGTCTCCGGGTCAGCGATTGTCGCCGTCGGGCGGTCTGCGCCCGCCCAGACGGGCGAGGAACCGCCGGATCCGCTTGAAGTCCCAGATCAGGCGGCCGATCAGCATCAGGATCAGGCCGGCGATCACGTAGTCGGACTGGGCGTCGAACTGGTCGCCGTCCTGGATCGCTTCCCAGAGCCCCATGAAGACGGCGACCCCGCCCAGAAAGTAGAAAACGAAGACCAACTCCGACCTCCCCGCCGACCGCCACAGTGAAGCACGGGACGGCCCGTGCCGAAACTCCGGACGGCGCGCGCGTCAGCGCAGCCCCGTATCCAGGATGCTGACCAGGGGTCCGTGATAGGGCGGATCGTAGTGATAGCGCACCGACACCCGCCGCCCGGTATCCAGGTCGGAGACGAACTGCGCGCTGCGCCAGCGCGGCCCGCTTTCCCGATGCGAGCCGCCGCTGGAACTGGGCAGTTTCGCCAGTTCGGCCTCGTGGAAGGCCCAGGCTTCGTCGATCGCCTCCGGCCGGATGGCGAAGCTGACATGGCGCCGGTCGCCGGCATCGGTGGCGGCCAGGATGCAGACCCTGTCCGATCCCGCCGGATAGCGGCCGATCTCCCCGGCCGCGGCGGTGTCGGGGCAGCGCCCGATCTGCAGGAATCCGCTCAGCGCCTCGCCCTCGGAAAGTTCGATATAGCCCTTCAGATGCCGGACCGGGTCGACCACCTCGAACAGGCTCCGGGACTCGGGCACGAAGGCGATGCGAAGCTGCGGATTGGCCTTCTCCGCCGCCATCGTGCGCGGATCGTCCCCGGTCAGCAGGTCGAGCCCGTTGAGCAGCCGGAAGGCGGCCAGGAAGACCATCGCGATTCCGGCGGCGCCGAGAACGAGGACAACGAACTTCCGCATGCCCCATTGTAGACTCGAAGGAAACAAGCCGGCCATGCGGGGAGGACGACAGGATGCAGTTCGGCATATTCGACCATCTGGACAGGTCGGGGCAGGGCCTCGCCGCCCAGTACGAGGATCGCCTGACCCTGCTCGAGGCCTGCGACGCGGCGGGCTTCCGGGCCTATCATCTGGCCGAGCATCACGGCACGCCCCTCGGCATGGCGCCGTCGCCGGCCCTGTTTCTCGCCGCGGCGGCGCAGCGGACGAAGGCCATACGCCTCGGGGCGCTCGTCTTCACCCTCAGCCTCTACCACCCGCTCAGGCTGCTGGAGGAGATCTGCATGCTGGACGCGCTCACCCGCGGCCGGCTCGATCTCGGCATCGGGCGCGGCATCTCGCCGATCGAACTCGGCTTCTTCGGCGTCGATCCGGCGGAGGCCCAGGCCCGCTATGTCGAGGCCTACGAGATCCTGATGCTGGGCCTCTCCTCGGACAGCATCACCTATGAAGGAAAATACTTCCGCTTCCAGGACGTGCCGGTCGAACTGAAGCCGACGCAGAGGCCGGCACCGCCTCTCTGGTACGGCCTGTCGCGTCCCGACAGCGCCGCCTGGGCGGCGCGGAACGGCTGCAACATCGTCTGCAACGGCGTGCCGGAAACGGCCGCGGCGATCACCGGCGCGTTCAAGTCGGAATGGCAGGCGGCGGGGAAGGGGGCGCCGATGCCGCTCCTCGGTCTCGCCCGCCACGTGCTGCTGGCCGATACCGACGCGGAGGCCCAGGCCCTCGCGCGCCCCGCTTACCGGCAATGGTACGACGCGCTGCTCCATCTCTGGCTGAAGAACAATCTGAAGATCCCGGCCAGCTTCCCCGACAATTTCGACGCGGCGAACGCCGCCGGCCTCTGCCTCGTCGGCTCGCCCTCGACCGTGCGCGACCGCATGCGCGAGCAGTTCGCCGCGACCGGCGTCACCTACCTGCTCTGCCGGATCGCCTTCGGCGACGTGCCGCTCTCCCGGTCGCTGCGCACGGTCGACCTGTTGCGGCGCGAGGTCATGCCGGCGTTTCCGGCTCCTTGATGCTCTGCATCTGCGATGCGGCGCCGGTGGCGGCTGGGCTTCGCGCCGTCGAACAGTGGTCGGGCGGTCGCTATCTTGATAGCTATCATCGAATAGTATATATCACGATGGGTATCAATTGGAGGTGCCGCAATGCGAACCCGGACCGCCAAGCTGTTCACCACCGGCCGCAGCCAGGCGGTGAGGCTTCCGATGGAGTTCCGCTTCGAAGGAAGCGAGGTCTTCGTGCGCCGCGATCCGAAAACCGGTGATGTGATCCTCTCCCGCAAACCCGATTCCTGGGCTGGCCTGTTCGAGCTCTACGGCAAGGACGAGATGCCCGGCGATTTCATGGGGCCGGAGGACCGAGATCAGCCGCCCCAGGTGCGTGACCCCTTCGAGGGCTGGAAGGAATGAGCGGCTATCTGCTCGACACCAACATCGCGAGCCACGTCATCCGGGGAGATCGGCAGGACATAGGCAGGCGACTGGCATCCCTGCCTATGGAGGAGATCGCCATATCGGCGGTGACGGAGGGCGAGTTGCGCTACGGCCTCGCCAAGCGAAACTACCCGGCGGCTCTGACCGAGCGGGTCAGGCAGTTCCTCCTGCGCGTCGACGTGCTGGCCTGGGACCGCGGCGCCGCGCAAGCCTACGGAGATCTCCGCGCCTCATGCGAAGCCGAGGGCGTGAGCCTTGCGCCACTCGACATGATGATCGCCGCTCATGCGGTCGCCGCAGGCGCGGTGCTGGTCACGAGGGACAAGGCGTTCTCGCGCATCGCCGGCTCCTTCAGGATGGAGAACTGGGATAGCCTCTGACGGCCGGCCGCCGGCGGTGGCCTGTGGCACTTGGGGGAAGCTTCTTCGCGTCCGAGGCGGTATCCGATGTTGTTCGTCGTCCGCCTGTGCTGCCTGTCGCGGCTCCCTGTATCGCCACATGTCTGCCGAAAGCGAGACGCAGCGGAACGAACGCATCCCCGCGCCGTTGATCGCAGGCTCGGGACGTGCTCGGGCGGCATAAGAAGGAAACGCCGAATGCGGGCGATCTCGAAACTCACCCTTGCGGCCCTGCTCCTCGGCCTCGCGGCCTGTGGCACCTCGGAACGGCCGGTCGATCGCGCCGGCGGCGGTGCCGGTGTCGGGGCCGCCTCGGGCGCCGCGATCGGCCTGCTGTTCGGCGGCATAGGGGCCATCCCCGGCGCGCTGATCGGTGCTGCGGTCGGCGGGACGACCGGCGCCGTCACCACCGACGACGATGTCAATCTGGGCGATCCGGTCTGGCGGTAGCGCGACGCTTTACTGCCGCTGCTCACGCCAGCGGCGGCGGGCGCCTGTAAGGCACGGTCGCGGACGAGGCGTCGGTGTCCTCGGACAACGCGCCGACCGCGACCTTCCAGGCATCCAACTTCTGCTTCAACGTAAGCACGCCGCTCAACTTGACGCGACCGTGCTTGCCTACATAGCGGAAGGGCAGGTCGCCCAGGCGCAGCGCTATTTCCGTTCCTTCACGAGTTGGGCAATTTCGACCAGACCCTGACGCTCGATGGCGTCGAGAAACGCGTCGGCCGTCGGCGTACTCTTGCGCAGATTTCTGCGTGCGCGATCCAGGGATGCGATCATGGCTTCCGAGGTGACCGCGTACAGGCGGCTGAGGAAGGCATCGGGCGTCTGGCAAGCAAGGCCGTGCCGGCCCAGTTCGGCGGCGGGGAAGTCCTTCAGGTTCCAGGTCACGATCACCGATGCGCCTCCGGCAATGGCGGCGGCCAGGACATGCCGGTCGTCCGGGTCGGGAAGCTGAAGGCCGGGTATCAGTGGCCCGTAGTCCAGTACATCCGCTTCCGGCAGGACGATCTTCATCAGGTCACGGGTCGCCAGCAGGCGCTCTGTCGCTAGCCCGGGCGTGTCCGCCGCCAGACTGCGTATCCACTCGGCGTGGATGTCATCGCTCCACCGCGCCGAGACCAGCCCATCGACGGCGCATTGGATCAGGATGTTGCGAAGGTGGAAAGGATAGAGGACGCAGGCGTCGTAGACGGCGACAGGCGGCCTATAGGGCATGATCGCGAACGAGGGCCTCGGTATCCTCGGCCAGCGCGTCGAGAGCCGACTGCCGTGCGTCCAGCTTGGCCTTCAGGGCCAACACGTCGCCCAGCTTGGCACGGCGGTGCTTGCCGACGTAGCGGAAAGGCAGGTCGCCCCGATCCATGCGCAGCACTACCAGGGGGCGGGAAATACCGAGGATCGACGACGCATCGGTCGGGCTCAGTTCCTGGTCTTCGGCCAGCACAGCGACGCGCTCCCCACGTAGAAGGTGCGCCAGCACGGTTTCGACGATCGGGGCGGCGGAGGGAGGCAGCGACACGGTCCGCTCCGCACCATTCTCGCCACGGATGCGGATCTCCACGCGATCACCCTCCGCCAGCCTGGGTAGCGGCGAAGCCGTCTTGCGGTCGGGCTCGGACAGCCCGGCGAAGTGAAGGATCTGAGTGGTCATGGCAGTGGCTTCATGCACCACAATATGAGGTGTTGGATCGTAAGTGCAATAATTGAAAACAACTCAAGCCGTCGAATGGTTCTGTTCGAACTCAGCTTGCGGAGTGGGCAGGGCCGGACATTATGCCGGTTGGTGACGAGAACCGGGCCTATGCGTGACGGGGCGAGAAAAGCGGTGCCCGTGGAGAGCGGCTGATTGTCGAAAGACATCCGTATCAACAGGGACTTGGCGCTGGGCTGCTGAATAATCGGCGGCACTGCATCCCCCTGAAATCCAAGATTGCAGCCGCTCATAGTAGAGATCACACGCTTCTTCAGGGCATGCTTCACAGCGACGATCTGCCGATGAGCCCTATTGGAGGTCGCTATTTGCCTGCCGCGGGGCGCCATGGGTCCGGGCGAGAACGAGCCCAAGGATCGTAACTCAACTACGCCGTCGACTTCGCAGCTCGACGGTTTGCCACCGCCCTTTGAATCCCATCCCCTCGTCGCTATAGTCCCGCCTCTTTTTCGACCCCATCCCTGGAAAAGGTAGTTCCATGCTGATTTCCCCTGCATATGCGCAGGCTGCAGGCGGCGGCGGCTTCTTCGGCGGCGACGGCTTCATGTCCATCCTGCCGCTGATCCTCATCTTCGTGGTCTTCTACTTCCTGCTGATCCGTCCCCAGCAGAAGAAGGTGAGGGAGCACCGCGAGTTGATCGCGGGCATCCGCCGCAACGACGTGGTCGTCACCGGCGGCGGCATCATCGGCAAGGTCACCAAGGTGATCGACGACGCCACCATCCAGGTGGAAATCGCCGAGAACGTCCGCGTGCGGGTCGATCGCGGCACCATCGCCGGCATCCGCAGCCGCGGCGACGCGCCCCCGGCCGAGGCGCAGGCGGCGGCAGCCGCCCCCGCGGGCGAGAAGAAGGGCCCTTTCTCCTTCCTGCAGAAGAAGTGACCGGCTGACGCCGGATTGGTCCGATGCTGTATTTCGCCCGCTGGAAAACCACCCTCATCCTCGGCATCTGCGCGCTCGCCGTGCTGCTGTCGGCACCGAACCTGTTCACCCGTGAACAGATCGACAGCCTGCCGTCGTGGATTCCCGCCCAGCGGATGAATCTCGGACTCGATCTGCGAGGCGGCTCCTATCTGCTGCTCGAGGTCGATCTCGACGGCGTGATGAAGGAGCGCCTGGAAAGCCTGGTGGAGAGCGTGCGCTCCGAACTGGTCGCCTCCCGGGTGCGCTATGCCAATCTCGGCGTGGCGGGGGACAGGGTGCAGGTGCGGGTGCGCGACGCCGCCCAGATCGCCGATGCCCGCACCGCCCTCGACAAGATCCCCCAGCCGCTGCAGAGCGGCCTCCTGGGCGACAGCGGGCAGCGCGACATCACGATCGAGGTCACCCCCGACGGGCTGTTCACGCTGGCGCTCAACCAGCAGGGGCTGAAGGAGAAGTCCGACGCCATCCTGCAGCAGTCGATCGAGATCGTGCGCCGGCGCATCGACCAGATGGGCCTGACCGAGCCCGTGATCCAGCGCCAGGGCACGGACCGGATCCTGCTCCAGCTGCCGGGCGTGGACGACCCCCAGCGCATCAAGGACATCCTGGGCAAGACCGCGAAGATGACCTTCCGCATGGTCGATGTCTCCCAGGAGGCGGCGCAGGGCCGGCCGCCGCCGGGGTCGGAGGTGATTCCCTCCGACGACACCTCGGGGCCGCCGTCCTGGGTGGTCCGCAAGAAGATCGAGGTCGATGGTGGCGAACTCGAAACCGCGCAGGCCGCGCTCGACCAGCGCACCGGCCAGTGGATCGTCAATTTCCGCTTCAATTCCAACGGCGGGCGGAAGTTCGCCGCCGTCACCAAGGACAATGTCGGCCGGCCCTTCGCCATCGTGCTCGACGGCAAGGTGATCTCCGCCCCGGTCATCCGCGAGCCGATCCTGGGCGGTTCCGGGCAGATCAGCGGCAGCTTCACCGTCCAGTCGGCCAACGACTTGGCACTCCTGCTGCGCGCCGGCGCGTTGCCGGCGCCGCTCTCGGTGATCGAGGAACGCTCGGTCGGCCCCGATCTCGGCGCCGATTCGATCCGCGCCGGCATCATTTCCGTGGTGATCGGCTTCGTCCTCGTCGTCGGCTACATGTTCCTGGCCTATGGCCTGTTCGGGGCCTTCGCCAATATCGCGCTCGTCTTCAACCTGCTGCTCACCATCGGCGCGCTCTCGGTGCTGCAGGCGACGCTGACGCTGCCGGGCATCGCCGGGCTGCTCCTCACGCTCGGCATGTCGGTCGACGCCAACGTCCTCATCAACGAGCGCATCCGCGAGGAGACGCGGCGGGGCAAGTCGCCGCTGGCGGCGCTGGAGGCGGGCTATACGCGCGCCTTCTCCACCATCGTCGACGCCAACCTCACCTCGCTCATCAAGATGGCGATCCTCTTCGCGCTCGGCTCCGGCCCGGTGCGGGGCTTTGCCGTCACCATCAGCCTCGGCATCATCACCTCCATGTTCACCGCCATGGTGCTGGTCCGCTGGATGACCTCCCAATGGTATCGCCGCACGCGGCCGACGCAGCTGGCGACCTGAGGCAGGAGAGACCCATGTATCGTTTCCGCCTCATTCCCGACGACACCCGCATCCCCTTCATGCGCGGCCGGATCGTCGGCCTGCTGGTTTCGGCGTTCCTTTCGGTCGCCGCCGTGGTGCTCTATTTCTATCCCGGGCTGAACTACGGGATCGACTTCCAGGGCGGCGTGGTCATGGAGGTGCGCACGCCCCAGGCGGCCGATTTCGGGGCATTGCGGGCGACGCTGCACGAACTCGAGCTCGGCCAGGTGGTACTGCAGGAATTCGGCAGCAGGAACGACGTGCTGATCCGGCTCGGCCGGCAGGCGGATGACGACGTCGCCCAGCAGCGCGCGGTCGAGGCCGTGCGGGCCAAGCTCGCCGGCGCCGTGCCGGGGATCGAATTCCGGCGGGTGGAGGCGGTGGGCGCCTCGGTCTCGGCCGAACTCTTCTTCAACGGCATGCTGGCCATGGGCCTCGCGCTGGTGGCGATGCTGGCCTACATCTGGTTCCGCTTCGAATGGCAGTTCGGCATCGGCGCGGTGGCGACCCTGGTGCTCGATACGACCAAGCTGGTCGGCTTCTACGTCGTCACCGACATGCAGTTCAATCTCACCTCGATCGCGGCCGTCCTCACCGTGATGGGCTTTTCCATCAACGACAAGGTGGTGGTCTATGACCGGGTGCGCGAGAACCTGCGGAAATACAAGACCATGCCGCTCAGGGAACTGATCGACCTCTCGATCAACGAGACCCTGAACCGCACGCTCAACACTTCCATCACCATCTTCCTCGCCACCATGCCGCTGGCACTCTTCGGCGGCGAGGCGGTGCAGCAGTTCGCCGTCGTGCTCCTCTTCGGCATCGTGCTGGCGACCTCGTCCTCGATCTTCATCGCGGCGCCGATCCTCCTCCTGCTGGGGGAGGAGGCGCTCCGCCCCGACATCGCCAGGCGCGGCCAGCAGCAGCCGGCTTCCCCCCCGGTACCCGGGGCGGGCTGACCGCCGCCGGGGACCATGTCCGGGCTGCCGATCCGCCAGGTCATCAACGCCTATGGCAATGGCGGCTTCCGCGTCTCGGGCGTGGCCTTCCAGGGGCCGATCCTGATCGTGCCGACCCGGACCGTCGCCTGGACGGTCGCGGATGCCGATCGGCTGGCCGTCGGCGATTTCGTGGTCATGGTGAAGGACGGTCCAGCGCTGGAGTTGCTGCTGGTCGGCACCGGTACCCGGCAGATGCCGATATCGGCGGAAATCCGCCAGTTCTTCGCTTCTGCCCGGATCGGCCTCGAAGTGATGGACACCGGCGCCGCCTGCCGTACCCACAACGTCCTCTCGGCGGAAGGTCGCAGGGTAGGGGCGGCTTTAATTCCAGTGGGTTAGGGGGCCTTCTTTTCCTCGCGCTTCACGTCCTGCCACAGTGCTTCCAGCGTAGCGAGGTCCGTGCTGCCTCCCGCCCGCGCCTCGACCTGGCGGAAGCGGCGCTCGAACTTGGTATTGCCTTTTCGTAGAGCGTCTTCCGGGTCGACTTTCAGGTGACGCGCCAGATTGGCGACGGCGAACAGCAGGTCGCCGACTTCCTCACCGATCGCTTCCTGCGTCTCGTCCCGTATGGCGGCGCGGATTTCAGCGATTTCCTCCTCGATCTTGTCCAGCACGGCCTGGGGGTCGTTCCAGTCGAAGCCGATCCGGGCAGCGCGCTTCTGCAACTTCTCGGCGCGCTGGAGCGCGGGGAGGGCGAGCGCCACGCCGTCGAGGACACTGCCAAGTCCTTTCGCCGCGCGCTCTTTCGCCTTGATGGCTTCCCAGGTCTCGGTCACGGCCCCGGGGCTGTCCCCGCGGGCGTCCCCGAAGACATGCGGGTGGCGTTCGACCAGTTTCCGGCTGATCGCGGCGGCGACGTCCTCGAATCCGAACAGTCCTTTCTCTTCAGCCATCTGCGCATGAAAAACGACCTGCAGCAACAGGTCACCAAGCTCTTCCTTCAACTCGCCGTAATCCTCGCGCGCCACCGCATCCGCGACTTCATAGGCTTCCTCGATCGTATACGGCGCGATCGTCGCGAATGTCTGCTCCAGATCCCACGGACAGCCGACCACAGGGGTCCGTAGTCTTTGCATTATGTCGAGCAGCCGATCGATCGACTTCCTGCTGTCTGCGGAGACTTCTGGCTGTGGGCCGGGAGAGGCGTCCAACAGCGGGCTGGGGGGTGGTTTCGGCTCACTCATCGGCGCCTCACAAAAATCGCATAATATATATTATGTCAAATCTAGGACCATGCCGTCATAGGCCGGCTCAACGCCTTTCGGCAATTCCTTCAACAGCTTACGGTAATCGAGGTCGATGTGCATGTTGGTCAGCACCGTCCGCTGCGGCTTGATCCGCTCCACCCATTCCAGCGTCCGCCCCAGATGTGCATGCGACGGATGCGGCGTGTAGCGCATCGCATCGACGACCCACAGGCGCAGCCCCCGCAGCCGTTCGAAGGCCGCGTCCGACAGGTTCACCACGTCATTGGAATAAGCCACGTCACCGAAGCGAAATCCTTGCGAAACAACACCATGGCCATGGTCCTGCTCGATCGGCTCGATCTCCAGCGCGCCGATCCGGAACGGCCCCTCGAAGGTGTTCAGCGCCATGATCGGCGGATACATGCTGCCCGCCGGCCGCTGGAAGCAGTAGCCGAACTTGCCCATCAGGCCCTTGGTCGTCCGCGGGCAGGCATAGGCCGGCAGCGGCTTGCCCTCGATAATGAAAAACGCCCGGATATCGTCGATTCCATGGCACTGGTCGGCATGGTCATGGGTCCAGACCACGGCGTCCAGCCGCTTCACCCGGGCCGCCAGCAGCTGCTCGCGCATGTCCGGCGAGGTGTCGATCAGCACCCGCGTGTCGCCCTTCTCGACCATGATCGAACAGCGCGTCCGCCGGTTCTTCGGCTCGGCCGGGTCGCACGCGCCCCAGTCGCCGGAGGCCCGCGGCACGCCGCCCGATGTGCCGCAGCCCAGAATGGTAATCCGAACAGTCACTTGAGCGCCGCCTTTGAGAACAGCCGGAAGAAATTGTCGGTCGTCGCGCGCCCCAGGGCGGCGCTGGAAACGTCCTTCAGCCCGGCCAAGACCGCCGCCGTATGGCTGACGAAGGCCGGCTCGTTGCGCTTGCCCCGCATCGGGATCGGCGCCAGGTACGGCGCGTCGGTTTCCACCAGGATGCGGTCCAGCGGCACCGTCTTCGCCGTCTCCTTCAGGCTTGCGGCCGACTTGAAGGTCACGATCCCGCTGAAGGAGATATAGAGGCCGAGATTGAGCGCTGAAACAGCAAGTTCCGGGCCGGAGCTGAAGCAGTGTATCAGCCCAGTGAAGGCGCCCTTCTCCATCTCCTCGCGCAGGATCCACGCGGTCTCCCCATCGGCGTCGCGCGTATGCACGATGATCGGCAGCCCGGTTTCCCGCGCCGCCGCGATATGGGCCCGGAAACAGGTCTCCTGACGCTCGCGCGGGCTGTGCTCGTAGTAGAAGTCGAGGCCGGTCTCCCCGATCCCGACCACCTTCGGATGCTGGGCCAGTTCCACCAGCCGCGCCGTATCCTCGCCCGGCTCGCTCGCCGCCTCGTGCGGATGAACGCCGACGCTGGCCCAGACATTGGGATATCTCTCAGCGATTCCAATGACTCTCTCGGCTTCCGACAGCTTGGTGCCGATGGTCAGCATGCCGTCGATACCGGCGGCATGCGCCCGGGCCACCACTTGGTCCAGTTCGGCGGCGAAATCCGGGAAATCGAGGTGGCAATGGCTGTCGATCAGCATCAGGCAGCCGCCACCGGATCCTGCAGCCGCGGGAAGATCCCCGCCGGCGCGGGCAGCGCCGTCCCGCCCTTCAGCGCTCCCTGCGGCCCGATCGCCGCGAAGTTGCGCGCCTCCGGCGCGACGGCGAGTTGGTCGAGCAGCCGGTCGGCCGCCTGCGGCACCGCCGGATGCACCAGCAGCGCCAGGCAGCGGATCGCCTCGGCCAGCACCCAGAGGACGGTGCCCATCCGCGCCGGATCGGTCTTCCTGAGCGTCCAGGGCGCTTCGGAATCGATATATCGGTTGGCGGCGTTCACCGCCTCGACCCAGAGCTGCAGCGCCTGGTACAGCGCCTGGCTCTCCATTTCCGTCCGCATCGCCGGCAAAAGGCCATAGACGTGGTCCAGCAGGCCCTTGTCGGCATCGGCGAGCGCGCCGGGCTCCGGCAACCGGCCTTCGGCGTTCTTGGCGATGAAGGACAACGTCCGCTGGCCGAGATTGCCGAAACCGTTGGCGAGTTCGCCATTCAGCCGCGTGATCACCGATTTCCGGGAGAAATCGCCGTCATTGCCGAACGGAAACTCCCGCAGCAGCACGTAGCGCATCTGGTCGAGGCCGTAGGTCGCGATCAGGTCGTAGGGATCGATGACGTTGCCCAGCGTCTTCGACATCTTCTGCCCTTCGGCCGTCCACCAGCCGTGCGCGAAGACGCGCCGCTGCACCGGCACGCCGGCAGACATCAGGAAGGCCGGCCAGTAGATCGCATGGAAGCGCAGGATGTCCTTGCCCACCATGTGCAGGTCGGCTGGCCAGAAGCGCTGGAAAAGCTCAGCTTTCGTATCGGGATAGCCCACGGCGGTGAGGTAGTTGGTGAGCGCGTCGAGCCAGACATACATGATGTGCCCGGGCGCGTTCGGTACCGGCACGCCCCAGGTGAAGGTGGTGCGCGAGATCGAGAGATCCTTCAGCCCGCTCTTCACGAACGCGACCACCTCGTTCCGCTTCCCCGGCGGCAGGATGAAGTCCGGATTGGCGTCATAGAAGGCGAGCAGCCGGTCACCCCAGGCCGACAGGCGGAAGAAATAGGACGGCTCCTCCACCCACTCCACCGGCGCGCCCGAGGGGGCGACGAACTTGCCGTCGGGCCCCTTGGTCATCTCGTCTTCGGCATAGAAAGCCTCGTCGCGGACGGCGTACCAGCCGGCATAGGAGCCGAGATAAATGTCCCCCGCCTTCTCCAGCGCCCGCCAGATCGCCTGGCTGGCGGCGATATGCCGGGGTTCGGTGGTACGGATGAAGTCGTCGTTGGAGATGTTCATCGCCACCGCGAGCTCGCGGAACTTGGCCGATTGCAGATCGCAGAAGGCGAGCGGGTCCATCCCCGCGGCCTCGGCCGACTTCTCCACCTTCTGGCCGTGTTCGTCGGTGCCGGTCAGGAAATAGACGTCGCGGCCGTCCAACCGCCAGAACCGGGCCAGCACGTCGCAGGCGATGGTCGTGTAGGCATGCCCGATATGGGGCTTGTCGTTCACGTAATAGATCGGCGTCGTGATGTAGAAGGACCGGCGGTCCGACATGCATGGCTCCAGACAGATGAGGCGGCGAGGGTTCAGGCCGCCGTCCGGGCAAAGTCCCCGAACAGCGTGAGCACCACCTGTTTCCGCTCGAGATTGAGGGCGTCCGCCCGTTCGACGAGGCGTCCGGTTTTTTCCCACAGCTGGACCCAGCGATCAAGGCTGCCCCGCTGGGCCAGCTTCTCGACCACGCCGGCCTCCTCGCCCGGCGCCAGCGCCTCGCCGGTGGCGATCCGCCGGACGATCCGGGTCAGCCACCACGAAAGCAACTCCCCCAGGAGCGGCAATTGCCCCTCCTCCCCGCCGCGGTTCAGCTTGTCGCCGAGCGCATGGACGGCGGTCAGGTCGAGCTGGGGCAGCCGGCCGAGAAGGCCAGCCAATTGCCGGTGCAGGTCCACCCCGCCGGCGGCGACCAGCCGGAAAGCGCGGCCGGGTGAGCCCTCGGCCAGCGCCGCTACGGCGGCCGCGTCCGCACGCGACAGGTCCGGATGCCGCGCCTGCAGCAGGGTGAGGACATCTTCATCGGGCAGCGGCCGCAGCATCAGCCGGCGGCAGCGCGAGCGGATGGTGGGCAGCACGCGGCCGGGCTTGTGGGCCAGCAGCAGGATCAGTGCCCGGGCCGGCGGCTCTTCCACGATCTTCAGAAGCGCGTTGACGCCTTCGACATTGGCCTCGTCCAGGGCATCGACGATGGCGACGCGATAGCCGCCCTCGGCCGAGGTCATGGAAAAGAAGCCGGGCAGCCCGCGCGCGTCCTCGGCCGAGATGTCGCGGCGCATCTTGCCGGTCTTCTCGTTCACCGTGCGCTCGACCGAGAGCAGGTCGGCATGGCCGCTGGCGGCGATCCGCTGGCTGACCGGGTCGTCCGCCGCGATGTCGAGCGAGACGGGCGGCAGGTCGTCCCCGAACAGGCCCCCGCTCCCCGCCCCCGCCGATTTCAGCGCGAAGCGGGCGATGCGATAGGCCAGCGTCGCCTTGCCCACGCCCCGCGGCCCCTCGATCAGCCAGGCATGCGGCAGCCGTCCGCCGTTCCAGGCGGAGAGGAAGCTGCGCTCTGCCTCTCCCTGGCCCAGCAGCGAAAACGTCCGCCGCGGATGGTCCGGCGCGGCGGACAGGCTCTCCACACTCATGACAGGCCCAGCTTCGGCGCAATGGCGGCCCAGATCGCCGCGTCCAGCGTTTCGACCGCCTGGTTTGCATCGAGGACGATGCAGCGCGCCGGCTCGCGGGCGGCGATATCCAGGAAGCCCTCGCGCACCCGGCCATGGAACTCGGCATCGAAGCTCTCGAACCGCGTCTCCTTGCCGCCCCGTGCCCCGGCCCGGGCCAGGCCCGCTTCCACCGGCAGGTCCAGGATCAGCGTGGCGTCCGGGTGGAACTCGCCGATGGCGACGTGGCGGACACGGTCGACGGTTTCGCGGCCCAGACCCCGGCCATAGCCTTGGTAGGCCATGCTGGAATCGGTGAAGCGGTCGCAGAGCACGGTGGCGCCGCGGTCCAATGCCGGCCAGACGGTGCGGCGCAGGTGGTCGCGGCGAGCAGCGAAGATCAGCAGCAGTTCGGTAATGGCATCCCAGCGTCCCGGCTCGCCCTCGACCAGCAGGCTGCGGATCTGGTCGGCGCCGGGCGATCCGCCGGGTTCGCGGGTCAGCACCACCTCGCGTCCCGACGCACGCAGACGCGTGGCCAGCCGGGCAACCTGGGTCGACTTGCCCGCGCCCTCGCCGCCCTCGAAGGTGATGAACCGTCCGCGCATGAGCGAAGAGTAGTCGGGCGGCGCCTCCGGCCCAAGCAGGAGAGGCATTTCCGGAAGCGATTATGAGGTTGCGTTTCCGCTCACCTCCACGCAATCTGGGTTGAAGAGAACATATCAAGCACTGCCCGTGTCGCTGACCCCGGAAAAGATCGCCGCTTCGGCACCGGACCAAGCCGCCCTGACCGCGGCGAGCAAGCTTTTGAAGCCGGCGTTGTGGCCGCTGCTGGTTGCGCGGAACGGCTTGGTCTGGGGTGAATGCCAGGGGTCCGGCTCCTCCCCCTACCGCGTGGTCGCCGACGAGAGCGACCTCGGCGCAAAGTGCACCTGCCCCAGCCGCAAGTTCCCCTGCAAGCACAGCTTGGCGCTCCTCTGGCTCCGCGCCGAAGGCAAGGCAACCTTCGCCGATGTGGAACCGCCCGACTGGGTGAGCCAATGGCTCGGCCGCCGCCGTGGCGGCAAACCCGGGTCCGGGACCACGCCGGAAAGTGCCGCAACGGCCGCTTCGCTCGATGCCATCCCGGTCGAGGCGCCGGCCCCGGCCGATCCCAAGTCGGAAGCCCGCGCCGCGGCCCAGCGCGAGCGGACCCGGAAGGACCGCGAAGCCGCCATCCTGAACGGCCTCGACGAACTCGACCGCTGGATCACCGACCAGCTCGACCGCGGCCTCGCCGCCTTCGCCCCGGTCGCGACCACGCAATGCCGGCTGGCGGCCCAGCGCATGGTCGATGCGAAGGCGGGCGGAATCGCCAACCTCATCGACCGCATCCCGGCCGAGATGTTCAAGCTGCCCGAGGCGGAACGCCCCGACTACCTGATCGAGCGCCTGGGCGCGCTGCATCTGCTGGCCGAGGCGTATCGTCGCCAGGAACTTCTCAGCGACGGCCTGCGCGCTGATGTCCGCCAACTGGTGGGGTGGACGATGGCGAAGGACGATCTGCTGAATGATGCGAAAGCCAAGACGAAGAGCGGCCGCTGGCTGGTCGTGGCAACCCGGGCGGAGGTGCAACCCGACAAGCTACGCCGGCTGGAAACCTGGCTGCTTTCGCTGGACGGTGGAGAGCCTCTCTTCGCCGTGTTGATCGACTTCGTTCCGATAAGCGGCGCCGGTTCGACATTGCGCCGCATTGGCGAACTGATCGATGCCGACCTGGTCTTCTATCCGTCGGCCGTTCCTCTCCGCGCGATCATTCATCACCAGCGCAGTGTCCCGGACGCGGGTGGGGGGGAAATTCCGAGCGGAGTGACCTTGTCTGCAAATCTCGCCCGCTACGCCGCCGCTCTGGCCATCCACCCCTGGCTGGATGACTGGCCATTGCTGGTAACCAATGCCAAGGTCGTTCGAAGTGGCGACGCACTATGGCTGACGGACATGCGAGCCGACATCGGCTTGCCGATCCAACCGGCCCTGACCGTCCCTGCCATGCCACTGGTCGGATTGGAAGGAATGGAAATCTGTGCCGTATGGGATGGCCGGACGGCATCCATCAGCTGCGCCCGAACCCCGTTGGGCCAATGGCAAATTGAATGACGGATGTGCCGTGATCGACGAGGAGATCAGGGACGGCCTCAGGCGCGACCTGCTGGTAGGCATCGCACGACAGCCTCTTCGACTTCCGGGTCGTCTCGGTGACATACTCGGCAAGGAGATATCAGGTCGCGAACTCAAGGCCCTGGCGATGCTGGCGCAGCAGAGCAGGTTCGCCTCCCCCCCGCGGCCACCAACGGATGACGGCCCGGTTGGCGTATTCCCTCGCTCGAACCTCATTCCAGAGCGGGCGAGGCCGCTGATGAAGCGACTCCTCACCGGCAAGCATGAATTCGGGATCGACATAGCCGGCATAGCGGTTGCCGGCACGCTCTCTCGGCACGGGTTGAACCTGCACCCTTTTGATCTTCCTGCGCTGGAGCCGTTCGTGGCCCGCCAGCAGGATGTTTTGGGTGATTACGCTGTTGCATGGGCCGCGCGAACGGCTCCGTCCGGCTTGAATACGGACGCGAATGAAACGAACTGGCTGACCACGACCTCAGCCAAGCGTTCCGGCTACTTGGCGCGCCTCCGTCGGAGCGACTCAACCGGCGCCCGCGAGCTGATCACCAACAGCTTTGCCGGCGCGCCGGCGCCCGCAAGGACCGACATGGTGGAAGCCCTTGCTGTCGGACTCTCGATCAGTGACGTTCCAATCCTCGAACGTGCACTGACCGACAAGGCGGCATCAGTACGATCGGTCGCAGCGCGTGTGCTCAGCCGGGTCAAGGGAAGCAAGGCGTATGAAGAGCGCCTCGCAAACGCACTCGGTCGCCTGAAGGTCAACGATGGGCGTGTTGCTCTCGACTATCCCGCGAATGTCGTCGCCGACGATCGGCAAAAGTGGGCGATCGCGGAATTCTCGGGCCTAGGGCTGGACATGATTGCCGCAAGCGTCGGCCTTTCAAGGGAAGAGCTTCCATCTGCCGCTGCATCCGATCCGATCCTGCTTTCGGTGTTTGCCGCGCTGGCCACGGAAGCAGGATTGTTCGACGTCGTGGCCGCTATGGCGCTTGTGTCTCCGGTGCCGGTTTGGGAGGCATTGCTGCACCTTCGACCTGATCCCTTGCGGGCGCTGTCAAGAGATCGACGTCAGGCCTGGGTGGACGCGGTATTCACCCACAAGGGAACGAGTGTGATGCTGGACCTTCATCCTGCCATCGACTTGTACCTCTATCTGCGGGGCCCCCTGTCAGTACCAGCGGCTCAGCTCTTTCTCGGCTCCAACACCTGGGCTGAACGACAAACACGCCTTGCGGCAAACGAACGACAGATGGGAGCGTCGATGGAGATCGTACTCCTAGCACTTGGCGCCTTGATGCCGGCCTCATTGCGATCGAGGTTTCGGGACGATCTCCACTCCGCGGGAGACGTATCCAAGCACCGCGCCCTTCTTCTTCTCGATGTTCTCGACTCTCTCCATCCAGCCTGAGGCTTCTGACGCATGACCGCCGATCTGCTCCGCCTTCCCGTCGAGGACATCTACAGGCCTGAGCTGGAGGCCCTCGCCAAAGGCGACGACCGCCCCCGCCCGGCGAACTGGAAACTCTCTCCACAGGCCGTGGTCACCTATCTCCTCGGCGGCACCGCGCTCGATGGTACCGCTATCACGCCGAAATACATCGGCAACCGCCGCCTCATCGAAACCGCCGTGGCAACGCTCGCCACCGATCGCGCCCTGCTGCTGCTCGGTGTACCCGGCACGGCGAAGTCCTGGGTGTCAGAACATCTATCGGCGGCGGTCTCAGGCTCCTCGCGCCGGCTGATCCAATGCACGGCGGGGACCGACGAGAACCAGATCCGCTACGGCTGGAACTACGCGCTGCTGCTGGCCAAGGGGCCGAGCCGCGAGGCGCTGGTGCCCACGCCGCTGTTCCGCGCCATGGAGCTGGGCGGCATCGTCCGGCTGGAGGAGCTGACGCGCATGGGATCGGATGTGCAGGACACGCTGATCACGGTCCTCTCCGAAAAGACGCTGCCGATCCCCGAACTCGATACGGCGCTGGATGCCGCCCGTGGCTTCAACGTCATTGCCACCGCCAACAGCCGCGACAAGGGGGTCAACGAACTCTCCTCGGCGCTGAAGCGGCGCTTCAACGTCGTGGTGCTGCCGCTGCCGGCGACGCTCGAGGAAGAGACCGCCATCGTCACCCGCCGCATGGCCGAGATCGGCGGCGGTCTGTCGCTGCCGCCCATCGAACCCGCCGACCAGGAGATCGCCCGCATCGTCACCATCTTCCGCGAGCTCCGCGACGGGCAGACGCTGAACGGCAAGATGAAGCTGAAGACCGTCTCCGGCACGCTCTCCACCGCCGAGGCGATCTCCGTCGGCATCGGCGCCTGGTCCGAGGCCGGGCATTTCGGCGAAGGGCGGATCGACGCCACCGCGCTCTCGGCCAATATCGTCGGCGCCGTGGTGAAGGATCCGGTGCAGGATCGCATCGCGCTGCAGGAATACCTGGAAACGGTGGTGCGCGAGCGCGAGGGCTGGTCGGATCTCTACGGGGCCATTCGCGAGGTGCTGTAGCCGCGCCATGGCCGACCGCCTGCACTATTTCGGTATCCGCCATCACGGGCCCGGCTCGGCCGCCAGCCTGCTGGCGGCACTCGATGCGGTCGATCCGGCGCTGGTCCTGATCGAGGGACCGCCGGAAGCCGATGCGCTGATCGCCCATGCCGGCGCCGAGGGCATGCGGCCGCCGGTGGCGCTGCTGGCCTATGTCACCGACGATGCCGCCAGGGCGAGTTTCTTTCCCTTCGCCGACTATTCGCCCGAATGGCAGGCAATCCGCTGGGCCTTGGCGCGCGGACGCCCCGTCCGCTTCATCGACTGGCCGGTGGCGATGGCGCTGGCGATCGACAGGGAGGACGACGCCCGCGATCGCGATCCGATGGACGAACTGGCCGAGCTCGCCGGTCATTCCGACGGCGAGGCCTGGTGGAACGCGCTGGTGGAAAGCCAGCAGAACGCACCCGCCGTCTTTGCCGCCATCGAGGCGGCGATGACCGCGTTGCGCGACGAGGAGGAAGCGGCGATCCCCAGCCGCGAGACTTATCGCGAAGCCCATATGCGGCTCGCCGTCCGTGCCGCCCTGAAGGAAGAGGCTGGCCGCATCGCGGTGATCACCGGTGCCTGGCACACGCCGGCCCTGCGCCGTCCCGTGCCTGCCGCCGACGACCGCCAGACCCTCCGCGACCTGCCACGGGTCAAGGTGCAGATGACCTGGGTGCCATGGAGCGACTCTCGCCTCGCCACCCGTTCCGGCTATCGCGCCGGCGTGCTGTCTCCGGGCTGGTATGCCCATCTGTGGGCCAGTTTCATCGGCGGCGGGAGCGGAGCGACCGATCTCGCCGCCGGCTGGCAGGCACGGGTGGCGGCGATGCTGCGTGCCGAGGGCCAGGTGACGGCCACGGCCTCGGTGATCGACGCCACCCGGCTCGCCCTCAGCCTGGCCGGCCTGCGCGGACGTCCGGTGCCGGGTCTCGCCGAAATGACCGACGGCAGCCTCGCCGCGCTCTGCCATGGCGAGCCCGCCGTCTATCGCCTGGTGGAGCGCCGCCTCCTGATCGGCGAGGGTATCGGCGAGATCGGCGAGGGCGTCCCGCAGCCGCCGCTGCAGGCCGATCTCGCGCGCTGGCAGCGTCGGCTGCGGCTGAAGCCGGAGGCCGAGGAACGCAAGCTCAGCCTGGATCTCCGCAGCGACAACGGCCTCGCCGTCTCGACCTTGCTGCACCGGCTGGTGCTGATCGACGTCCGCTGGGGCGAGCTGACCGACGCGCAGAGCGGGCGCGGCACCTTCCGCGAGATCTGGCGCCTCGTCTGGCAGCCCGAACTGTCGGTGAAGCTGGCGGAAGCGATCGTCTGGGGCACCACGATCGAGAAGGCGGCGGCCGGCGCCGCCGTCGCCCGGGCCGAGGCGGCGGAGACGGTGGGTCCGCTCGCCGAACTGGTCCGGTCCTGCCTGTTCGCCGACCTGCCGCAGGCGGCCGAGACCTGTATCGCCCGCCTGCAGGCCGCCGCCGTGCACGCGACCGATATCGCGGCCCTGGCCGCGGCGGTGCCGCCGCTGGTGAACGTGCTGCGCTATGGCACGGCGCGGGCGATCCCGACCGAGGCGCTCACGTCCCTGGTGGGCGCCCTGGTCGTGGAGGTGACGGCCGGCATCCGGCTCGGCAGCCGCAACCTCGATGCGGATGCGACCGCGCAGATGCGGACGGCGATCAACGCCTTCGACCAGGCGATGGTCCTGTTCGATCAACCGCACCTGGCCGCCGAATGGCGGCGGGCGCTGCTCGCCCTCGCCGATGATCCGGCGAGCGTTCCTCTCCTGGCCGGCTTGGCGCTCCGCCGGCTCTACGATGCCCAGGTGCTGACGGCGGAAGCCGCCGGAACACGGCTCGGGCTCGCTCTCTCGCCGGCTGTGCCGGCGCTCAGTGCCGGGGCATGGATCGACGGCTTCCTCGACGGTGCCGCCGAGGTGCTGCTGCAGGACGCCACGCTCCTGGGACTGATCGATGCCTGGCTGGCCGGTACCGATGCGGAAAGCTTCCTCGAACTCCTGCCCATGCTGCGGCGCGGCTTCTCCGCCTTCGGCGCGGTGGCGCGCAAGCGCCTGCTGGAGCGGATCGGACGCGTCGAGGCAGCGTCGGCACCCGCGGCACCGGTCTCCATCTCGTCTATCGATCCCGCCTTCGAAGCGGCCCTTCCCCTCCTCTTCACCATTCTCGGGCTCGGTGATGACAAGCGACCCGACCGCTGAACGCCGCCGGCGCTGGCGCTTGGTGCTGGGCGGCGAGGATGCCGCCGGGCTCGGCGAGAACGATGCCCGGATCGATAAGGCGCTGTCGCTCCTCTATGACGGCGGCGGTGGCGGGCGGCGGGGCGGCCTCGGGAATTCGGTGCCCCGCGTTGCCCGCTGGCTGGACGACATCCGGAGCTACTTCCCGGCACCCGTGGTGCAGGTGATCCAGCGCGATGCCTTCGATCGGCTGGGGCTGAAGAGCATGCTGATGCAGCCTGAGTTCCTGGCCACGATCGAGGCCGATATCCACCTGGTCGCCGACCTGATCGCGCTCCGCTCTGCCATGCCCGAGAAGGCGAAGGCGACGGCGCGGCAGGTGGTGCGCAAGGTGGTGGACGAGTTGATGGAGCGGCTGGCGCGCGAGATGAGCAACGCCGTCCGCGGCGCCATCGACCGGGCGCGTCGCACCAGCCGGCCGCACTTCCGCGACATCGACTGGCCGCGCACCATCCGCGCCAACCTGCGAACCTTCCAGCCGGCCGAAGGGGTGATCGTGCCCGAGCGCCTGGTCGGGCATCGCCGGCGCAGCCATGCCCGTGCAGATCTCGATACCGTCATTCTCTGCGTCGACCAGTCGGGCTCGATGGCGACCTCGGTCGTCTATGCCTCGATCTTCGCCGCCGTCATGGCCTCGCTGCCGGTCCTCGACACGAAGCTGGTGTGTTTCGATACCGCCATCCTCGACCTGACCGACGATCTCGCCGATCCGGTCGAGGTTCTGTTCGGCGTCCAGCTCGGTGGCGGCACCGATATCAACCAGGCGCTGGCTTATTGCCAGGGCCTGGTCACGCAACCGGCGAAGACCCACATGGTGCTGATCAGCGACCTGTTCGAGGGCGGCGATGCCGTCGCGATGATCGAGCGGGCCGGCCATCTGGTGGCGAGCGGCGTCAACCTGATCGTGTTGCTCGCCTTGTCGGATGACGGCAAGCCGTCGTCGGATCCGGAAAACGCACGAAAGCTGGCGGGCCTCGGCTGCCCGGTCTTCGCCTGCACGCCGGACCAGTTCCCGGCGCTGATGGCTGTAGCCCTTCAGCGCGGCAATGTGTTCGCCTGGGCTTCGTCGGCAGGGATCGCGGCGGTGCGGGGTTAGGGCACCGCTTCGTAGTGGTAGCGGGTGATCCCGTCGCCATCGATGCCGTTCAGGTGCACGCTGTAGCCCCAGAGATCGGCGATATAGTCGAGCGAGGCCTTGGCGTCCTGCTCGGCCAGCGGCACGCCGTTCGAGGTGCGGTGGGTCAGCACCAGCCGGCGATCACCCTTCAGGTCGACGTCGGTGACCTCGATATTGGGCTCGCGGAAACCCGGATCGTACTGGCGCACCAGCGCGCGGCGCACGTCGTCGTAGCCGCGCTCGTCGTGGATCGCGTCCACCAGATAGTGCGGGTCGTCGGGCCGGTCGGCCAGCTTGAACAGGCGCATCTTCCGCATCAGGTGTGGCGACAGGTACTGGGCGATGAAGCTGTCGTCACGGAACTCGGCCCATGCGTGCTTCAGCGTACCCATCACGTCGCCGCAGCCGGCGATGCCGGGCATGACGGCGCGGTCTTCGGCGGTGGGGTTGGTGACGATGCGCTCGATGTCGCGCATCATCTCGAAGCCGAGCGCATAGGGGTTGATGCCGGAATAGCGCGGATCGTCGAACTCCGGTTGGAAGACGACGTTGGCATGGCTCGACAGGAATTCGAGGATGGCGCCCTCGCTGATCTGACCACGGTCGTAGAGCCGGTTCATGATCTGGTAGTGGACGTAGGTGGCGCAGCCCTCGTTCATCATCTTGGTCTGGCGCTGCGGGTGGAAGTATTGCGCCACGTGACGGACGATGCGGACCAGCTCGCGCTCCCAGTCCTTGAGGCGGGGAGAAAACTTCTCGATGAAGTAGAGGACGTTCTCTTCCGGCAGGCCCAGCGCGGCGCGGCGCGCATCCATTTCCTCGTCGCTGAGGCTGGCGACCTCCTTCCGCTCCGGCAGGGTGCGCCACAGGTCGTTGTAGGTTTCCTGGGCATGCGCCAGCCGCTTCTCCGCCCGGCGCTTCTCGTCGGCCAGCCGCGGACGTGAGCGCCGGCTGTAGCGGTCGACGCCCTGGTCCATCAGCGCATGCGCGGCGTCCAGGATGCGCTCAACCGCATCGACGCCATGCTTCTCCTCGCAGCGGGCGACATAGGACTTGGCGAAGGAGAGGTAGTCGAGGATGCCTTCCGCATCCGTCCACTCCTTGAACAGGTAGTTGTTCTTGAAGAAGTGGTTGTGGCCGAAGGCGGCATGCGCCATCACCAGCGCCTGCATCGTCATGGTGTTGTCTTCCATGATGTAGGAGATGCAGGGATTGGAATTGATGACGATCTCGTAGGCGAGGCCGGCATAGCCCTTGCGGTAGGCCTTCTCGTCGCGGGCGAAGTGCTTACCGAAAGACCAGTGGTTATAGAAGATGGGCATGCCGATGGACGAATAGGCATCCAGCATCTGCTCGGTCGAGATCAGCTCGATCTGGTTCGGATAGGTGTCGAGGTGAAGCTCGTTGACGGCGATGTCCTCGATCGCGGCGAAGGTGCGCTGGATGGTGGAGAAGTCCCAGGCCGCGCCCTTGAAGAGAAGCTCGTGCTGTCCCATGGATGCCTCCTCTTTCAGGCCGCCTTCCGCCCCTTGGCGAAGAGCTGGTGGAAGACCGGGAAGATGTCGGCCTTGGAGAAGACGCGTTTCATGGCGAAGTTCGAATGCGTGTCGGCCGCGGTCTTGTAGTCGCGCCACAGGACGGATGCGTTGTTGTCGTCGCGGAAGATGTCAACCGCCTGCTCGTCCAGCACCTCGATATAGGCGAAGTACTGGCAGAGCGGCAGCAACTGATCGAGGAAGCGCAGGCAGGCGGCGCGGTCGGAGGAGAAGTTGTCGCCATCGGACGCCTGCGCGGCATAGATGTTCCAGTCCGCCGGCGGATAGCGTGTCTCGATCACCCGCTGCATCTCGGCCAGCGCCGTCGACACCACCGTGCCGCCGGTCTCGCGGCTGCGGAAGAAGGTGTCCTCGTCCACCTCCTTCGCTTCCGAGGTGTGGCGGATGAAGACTACCTCGATCTTCTCGTATTTCCGCGACAGGAAGAGATGCAGCAGCAGGAAGAACCGCTTGGCCAGGTCCTTCATCTGCTCGGTCATGGAGCCGGAGACGTCCATCAGGCAGAACATCACCGCCTGGGCCATCGGCTTCGGCGTCGGCTCGAAGCGGTTGTAGCGGAGATCGACCGGATCGATATAGGCGATGCGCTTCAGCCGGCGGGTCGCCTTCTCGCGCTCGGCCTTCAGCTCGATCAGGTTGTCGTCTTCGTCGGCGCTCCTGTCGGTGCGGTCGTCGAGGCCGGCAATGGCGCTGTCCATCGCCGCCATCTCCGACAGCTTCGGCCGCCCGAGCGAGATCCGCCGGGCGAAGCTCTTGCGCATGGTCCGTAGCAGGCTGAGGTTGTTGGGCGCGCCGGTGGCGCTGAAGCCGGCGCGGGTGTTGCGGAAGCCCATCGTCTCCTTCAGATGGGTCTTCGCCATGTCCGGCAGCTCGAGTTCCTCGAACAGGACGTCGAGATATTCCTCGCGGCTCAAGGTGAACTGGAAACTGTCCTCGCCCTCCCCGTCCGGGGCGCCGTCGCGCCCGCCGCCTCCGCCACCGCCGCCCTGCGGCTTCGGCAGCGCGTCGCCGGCGACATATTCCTTGTTGCCCGGCAGCACATAGTCGCGCGCCCCGCCCTGCGACGAATGACGAAATTTCGGCTCGTTGATGCGCTTCATCGGGATGTCGACCACTTCCTTGCTGTCGACATCCCCGAGCGCGCGGTCCTTGATCGACCGCTTGACGGCCTCCCTGATGGTTTCCTTGGCGACGCGGATGAACCTCTGCCGGTTGGTGTGCGACTTGCCCTTCGGATTGGGCCTTCGGTCGATGATGTTCATGGAGGGCTGCCTCACCCCGCCTTGCTGGCGCGCATGTACCACTCGACCAGACGGCGGGTCTGGCGGGCGGTGTAGCCGCGGGCGACCATGCGGGCGACGAACTCGGTGTGCTTGCGCTCGGTCTCCTTGTCCGACTTCGAGGTGAAGGAGATCACCGGCAGCAGGTCTTCGACCTGCGAGAACATGCGCTTCTCCACCACCTCGCGGATCTTCTCGTAGGAGGTCCATGAAGGGTTCTTGCCGTTGTTCTGCGCCCGGGCGCGCAGCGCGAACTTCACCACCTCGTTGCGGAAGTCCTTCGGGTTGGCGATGCCGGCCGGCTTCTCGATTTTCGACAGTTCCTGGTCCAGCATCTTGCGATCGAAGAGCTGCCCGGTGTCGGGGTCCTTGAAGTCCTGGTCTTCCACCCAGGCATCGGCATAGGCGAGGTAGCGGTCGAACAGGTTCTGGCCGTAATCGCCGTAGCTTTCCAGATACGCCTTCTGGATCTCCTTGCCGATGAACTCGGCATAGCGCGGCGCGAGCTCCCCCTTGATGAATTCGATGTACTGCTTTTCCATCGCCTCGGGGAACTGCGCCCGCTTCAGCGACTGCTCCAGCACGTACATCAGGTGCACCGGATCGGCCGCCACTTCCTCGATGTCGAAATTGAAGGTCTCCGACAGCACCTTGAAGGCGAATCGGGTCGACACGCCGTTCATGCCCTCGTCGACGCCGGCGACATCGCGATATTCCTGCATCGACTTCGCCTTGGGGTCGAGGTCCTTCAGGTTCTCGCCGTTGTAGACCCGCATCTTCGAGAACAGGTTGGAGTTCTCATGCGCCCTGAGCCGCGACAGCACGCAGAACTGCGACAGCATGTCGAGCGTCGCCGGCGCGCAGGGCGCCTTCGCAAGCTCGGAGGACTGCACCAGCTTGTTGTAGATCTCGCCCTCCTCCTGCGCGCGCAGGCAATAGGGCACCTTCACCACGCAGATGCGGTCGATGAAGGCCTCGTTGTTCTTGTTGTTCTTGAAGGTCTGCCACTCGGCCTCGTTCGAATGCGCCAGCACGATGCCCTGGAAGGGAATGGCGCCGACGCTCTCGGTGCCGACGTAGTTGCCTTCCTGCGTCGCCGTCAGCAACGGATGCAGCATCTTGATCGGCGCCTTGAACATCTCGACGAACTCGAGCAGCCCCTGCGTCGTGATGTTGAGGCCGCCGGAGAAGGAATAGGCGTCCGGGTCCGACTGGCTGAAGAATTCGAGCTTCCGGATATCCACCTTGCCGATCAGCGACGAGACGTCCTGGTTGTTCTCGTCCCCCGGTTCGGCCTTGGCGATGCCGATCTGGTTCAGCTTCGAGGGGTAGAGCTTGACGACGGTGAACTTCGAGATGTCGCCGCCGAACTCCTTGATCCGCTTGACCGCCCAGGGCGACATCAGGCCGGTCACCTGGCGCCGCGGAATGCCGTATTTCTGCTCCAGCACGCCCGCCATCCGCTCGGGATCGAACAAGCCGAGCGGGCTTTCGAAGACCGGGCTGATCTCCTCGCCCGCCTTCAGCACATAAATAGGAAGCTTTTCCATCAGCGTCTTCAGCCGCTCGGCGAGGGACGACTTGCCGCCGCCGACGGGGCCGAGCAGATAGAGGATCTGCTTCCTCTCCTCCAGCCCCTGCGCGGCATAGCGGAAGAAGCCGACGATCCGCTCGATCGTCTCCTCCATGCCGTAGAAATCCTCGAAGGCCGGATAGCGCTTGATCGACCGGTTCATGAATATGCGGCCGAGCCGCGGGTCCTGCGCCGTGTCGATGATCTTCGGCTCGCCGATGGCGGCCACCATGCGTTCTGCGGCGGTGGCGAAGGTCGTTGGATCTTCCCGGCAGAGATTCAGATAGTCCCGCAGCGAGAGTTCGGTCTGCTTCCGATCCTCGTAGATGCTGGAATACAGTTCAAAGACGTCGGACGACTGGCTCATCATGGAAGGGGCCCTGCGCCGTTGGGGGAAAAGCACGGGCGGCGGCAGCGGCCGGCACGACGCCCGTCGGTTCATCCGGGTCGGTCGGGACCGGGATGAGATGAGTGGTGCGCGGCGCATTCACTGGCGGAATGTCGTCGCGCAATGCGTCCCCCCTCGGATCTTCTGTCATGCGGCGCGCGCGCGCCCTGCCCGGCGCCTGCGTCCGCCGGTCGGCAAATGGATTGCTTGAAACGTCATGAGAGAATGGCTGGCCGACGGGCAAAAGCCCGGGGGCCGGAGAATGCCCCTCGGTCCGGATCGGACACTGGGCGATCCCGTGATGGTCTGGCTGGTCCCAAATGCGCGACTGCAGCATCGTGACGCCTTCTCATCTAACGCTGCCGCTCCACCAGGGCGAATCGACAGCCGTCGCAGACAGTTTGAAGCTTATGCTCCGAGAATCTAGATATGTTTAACGCTACGCTGAACAAGTGCCTCGGGCGTGTATCTCCGGTCACGCTTGCATGATTTCCATGCACGGTGCGGGCCAAAAGCTCACGCGCTGAACGGCCGGCGGAAGCGATTGGTTGCCGAACGAACAGATATTCCGCGACTGGGGCCAAACGGCGGCCATAAGAAGGCGGCTGCCCTCGTTTCGCGCAACCGCCGGAGGGTCAGGGCGCTTCGTCGTCCCCGGGCTCGATCGCGACGATTTCGGCCGGGCCCGGGCCGGCGCGCACGCTGTCTCCCACCGCGCGGTTCAGCAATGCGCGGGCGACCGGCGAGGGATAGGAGATCAGGCCCCGGGCCGGGTCGGCTTCGTCCAGCCCGACAATGCGGAAGCTACTGCGCCGGCCGCCGTCGCGTTCCAGCGTGACGCGATGCCCGAAGCGCACCTCGCGCGTATCCGCCGGGGCCGCCACGACCTCCGCGCTTGCGAGCCGCGCCGACCAGTATCGGTGTTCGCGCCCGGCATGGGCATGCGCCGCGCGGTCACCCGCGGCCTGCGCCTCGGCCAGCAGCCTTCGCGCGCGCGCCTCCTCCGCCTCGATCAGGCGCAGGCCGCGCGCGGTGACGAAATTTCGTTCCGGGCTGATCGGGCGATCAGGAATCGCCTCGACGAAGTCCTGGCCGTCGACCTCCTTGATGAAGGCTCTGCTCATCCGGGACGAGGTAGGGCGGCGGCCGGGAGAAATCGAGGGCGGCGGATCAATCGCGCAGCCGGATGACCGCGACCGCGACCCGCCCGGCGAGAAGCCCCACGCCGGCGACGGCGGCCGGCTCGAAGCGCAACGCCGCGTCCGCCTGCAGGGTAATGCGCTCTCCGCCGGCCTCGATCTCAGCCCCCTTCCAGGAATGGATCAGCACGATGCCGGCCGGCAGATCGAGTGCCGCCGGCGCCTCGTGGAAGGTGAGCGCGGTTTCGGCCAGGACCCGGTCCGCCAGCAGGTTGAGCACACCCACGGGTCCCCGCGTCAGCTCGCTCTCGATGCGCCACTCGCCGGGAAACCGGACCGGCCGGAACGGCTGGCGAACGTCGAGGCTCGGCGCCTCCGCCGGATGAAGCAGCAGTCCCTCGCCTTCGATCACTGCCAGATGCCGATCGAAGCCGCCGAGGTCCGAAAACGGACCGGGTTGTTCGATCCGGGTCCGCCCGAAGCGCCAGATCACGCCCTCCCATCCGCCGGCGGCCGCACCCGCGCGGTAGGCATCGGCGATGTCGACGGTGATACCGCCGCCGTTCTTCCAGGGCGTGCGGCGATAGCCGGCGGGATCGAGCAGCAGCGGAGAATTCGGTTGCATCGCCCGATGCTAGTCCCGCGCGTCGCGGGTGGCGAGGCCGCGGCGCATCACGTGAAATCGCCTTGTCCGCGCGCGGCCCGGCCCTAGGATGACCGCCGAGGGGATGATGGCGCGGCGGCGGCGCCCGTTTGGGGTTCATTCGATGCACAACGACGAGGGCGCGCCCGCGTTCTGGGCCGCCAGGGTATCGCGCTATCTCGCTTGGGCAGCCGGCGCGATCCTTCTGGTCGGCTGTGCCGGCTCGATCACCCTCGACGTCATCCTGCGCTACTTCCTGAACCGCACGGTGCTGGAGAGCTTCGAGGTATCCGGATACGCCTTCGCCGCGGCCGTGGCGCTGGGCATGGCCTATACGGTCGCCTGCAAGTCCAACATCCGCATCGACCTGATCGCCCGCAAGCTTCCGCGCGGCCCTCGCGTCGCGCTCGATGTCCTGGCGCATCTGGCCATCCTGCTGGTCGCCGGCACCATCGCCTGGTACGCCGGCTGGACCTGGGCGGCGTCGTTCAAGCTCGATGCCAAGTCGATCAGTTCGCTACAGGTGCCGCTCATCCTTCCGCAGGGGATCTGGTTGCTCGGCCTCTTGTGGTTCGCCGCATTCGCCCTGATCGTGGCCGGGCGGTCGGCGCTGCTGCTGCTGAGGGGCGACCTCGACGGCGTGGCTGGCCTGATCGGTCCCGCCACGCTCGAGGATGAGATAGAGCAGGCCGGCGCGCCGCCGGGGGGCGCCGCATGATCCTGCATGCGCTGCTGGGTCTCGGGCTTCTGCTGGTCCTGAGCATTCCCATCGCCGCGACGCTCGGCCTGCTCGGCTTCTGGCTGCAGGCGAAGTTCGCCTTCTTCCCGATGTCCGGCGCGATCGGCGAAATCGCCTGGAACACCTCCACCGAATTCGTGCTGATCGCCGCCCCCATGTTCATCATGATGGGCGAGCTGATGCATCGCTCCGGGGTCAGCCGGCGGCTGTTCAATGCCTTGACGCCCTGGTTCAACTGGCTGCCCGGCCGGCTGATGCACACCAACATCGCCGCCGCGGCGATCTTCGCAGCCACCTCCGGTTCCTCGGTGGCGACGGCCGCCACCATCGGCACGGTGGCGATCCCCAACATGAAGGCCGGCGGCTACAACCAGCCTCTGTTCCTGGGCACCATCGCGGCCGGCGGCACGCTCGGCATCCTCATTCCGCCCAGCATCAACATGATCATCTACGCCGTGCTGTCGGATACCTCGGTGACCAGTCTCTACGCCGCCGGGTTCATTCCGGGCTTCGTGCTGGCCGGCCTCTTCTCGCTCACCGTCCTCCTGCTGTGCCTCTTCCGCCCCGCCTGGGGCGGGCCGGCGATGGCCGATGCCGGCCTCTGGGCGGCCCGTCTCGCCGGGCTGATCCATCTGCTGCCGCCGCTCGGCCTATTCCTGGTGGTTGTGGGCTCCATCTATGCCGGCGTCGCCACGCCGACGGAGGCGGCGGCGCTCGGGGTGATGGCGGCGCTGGCGCTGGCCGCGGCCAATGGCGGCCTCACCTGGGCGACCCTTCTGGGTGCCTTCGAAGGCACCGTGCGCACCACCTGCATGGTGATGCTGATCGTCATCGCCGCCTTCTTCCTGAATTTCGTCGTCGTCGGCATCGGCCTGGTCAAGGTCCTGACCGATGTGATCGTCGGCCTCGGCTGGCCGCCGCTCGCCGTGCTGCTGGCCATCATCGCCTTCTACCTGCTCCTCGGCTGCGTGATGGAGACGCTGTCGATGATGATCGCCACCACGGCCGTGGTGGTGCCGATCATCACGGCCCTCGGCTACGACCCGGTCTGGTGGGGCGTCGTCTTCATGATCCTGATGGAAGCAGCGCTGATCACGCCGCCGATCGGGCTCAATCTCTTCGTCGTGCAATCCGTCCGCGGCGGGGGTCCCTTCTGGGACATCTGCCTCGGCTCCCTGCCCTTCGTCGCCGCGATGCTGGCGATGATCGGCCTCCTGATCGCCTTCCCCGACATCGCACTGTGGCTGCCGTCGGTGCTCAACCCGCAACGTTGACCAACCCAAGGAGAACAGAATGAAACGACTGGCTATTGCTTCGGCGCTGATGGCATCGGCCCTCGGCATGGCGGCGCCGGCTTCCGCGCAGGCGCTGCCGGAAACCAAGTTCAACCTGGTGGGGTCGATCGGCAACCTGTCGATGTACACCCAGCAGGAGGTGCCCTTCTGGACCAAGACCATCCGCGAAAAATCCGGCGGCGCCATCCAGGTCGACATAAAGCCCTTCACCGAGCTCGGCCTCAAGGGCGGCGAAATCTTCCGCCTGGTCAGCGCGGGCACGCTGCCGATGGCGACCACGGTGCTCAACTACAACACCGGCGAGATGCCGATCAACGAAGCCGCCGATCTCGTCGGCCTGGTCGGTTCGGTCGAGGAGTTGCGCAGCTTGGCGAACGTCGCCCGCGACATGCTGGCGACCGAGTACGAAACCAAGCACGGCGTGAAGCTGCTCGGCTTCGGCTCCTATCAGGCCCAGGTGATCTACTGCCGTGACAAGATCGCCGGCCTGGCCGACCTCAAGGGCAAGAAGGTGCGCGCCTCCGGCATTTCCCAGCAGGCCTTCGTCACCTGGCTGGGCGGCTCGCCGCTCAACATCGCCTTCGCCGAGGTGCAGCCGGCGCTGGCCAAGGGCGTGGTCGATTGCGCCATCACCGGATCGCTCTCGGGCTACAAGTCGAAGTGGCACGAGGCGGCGACGCACCTCCTCCCCATGCCGGTGAACTTCGGCCTCGCCGCCACCACCGCCAATCTGGCCTGGTGGAACAAGCTCGACCCCCGGGTACAGGCGCTGATCGCCAAGGAAGTGCGCGTCCTCGAGGACGACATCTTCAAGCAGGCCGCGACCGAAACCGCGATCGGCGTCGCCTGCAACACCGGCGGCACCTGCCCCGAGGGCGCACCGGCCAAGATGGTGCTGGTGCCGGTCACCGATGCCGATCAGGCGCTGCGCAAGAAGGCCTTCGCCGAGGCGGTCCTGCCCGATTTCGCCAAGCGCTGCGGCGCCGATTGCGTCACCCGCTGGAACGCCACCGTCGGCAAGGCCGTCGGCATCACCGCCAAGGCGCCCTGAGACGGTCCCCGGCCCCACTGAGACGGTCCCCGGCCCCGCGGGCCGAAACGCGAAACCGCCGCGGGCGCCTTGCCCGCGGCGGTCCCTCTTCCCGCTCAGGCCGGGCGTCAGCCTTCCATCGGCGGAAGGCCCATCGTCTTCACCCGGTACTCTTCCCAGTACTTCATCCAGGCCTCCTCCGCGTCGGCCTTGTTGCCGGCTGCGGCGAACTTCTTGCGCGCATCGGCCCAGCCGGCCTGCACCTTCTTCAGCCGCGCCAGCCGGGCGTCCTGCCAGGCCTGGTGGTCGGCCGTCCACCACCCCTTCTCCTTGATGTAGCGGATCGAACCCTCGTGCCAGGGCGCGTCGGCCGGCGGCTTGCCTGAGATGTTGGGCGCCCAGTTGGCGGCGCTGCCGGTGATCGCCTTGATCAGGTCCATCGATTCATCGATCGACTTCACCAGCGCATAGACCTCGTCGGCGCTCGTGTTCGCATAGGTGGCGATGATCGGATAGCGATAGCCGACCAGGTCGATCGGCTTGTCCTTGGAGATTCCGGCGCCGACCGATTCCTTGTAGGGCTCGAAGAAGTCGGCCACCTGGCGGATGCGGTCCCAGCCGGTCTTGTCGCTGGGCGGGAACTGGGGCCAGACCAGGCCGCGCGGGCTCGCCTCGATCTCGCGCATGTTGGCCGAAGTGGTCACGCTGCTGAAACTGTCCAGCTGGTTGTTGATCACCGCGGTCTTCATCGCGTTGTAGCTGCCGAACCAGACGACCTCCACGTCCTTCCGGCTGAGGCCGGCATAGCTCAGATAGGCATCGGTCTTCACATTGACCGAGGGGTTCCCCTTCACATAGCCGATGCGCTTGCCCTTGAGGTCGGCCATCGTCTTCACGCCGATATCCCCGGCCGTCGCCATCCCGTTCGAGGCCGGGCGGGCCAGGGCGACGCGCACGTCCTGCGGTCCCCAGGCCGAGGCGGCGAAATCGAAGGTGCCCTCCGCCGAGAAATACAGCTCGTTGGCCAGGAACCCGTAATTCGCCTTGCCCTGCTGCAAGGGCAGGAGCCGGCCGATGGACGTGCCCGAGGGCACGATGCGCACCCGCATGGGGTGCTTCTTCATCAGCGCATCGGCAATGCCCGAGGCTTCGGCATAGCCCGAGGATCCGAGGTCGTATGCGGTCCAGACCGAATTGTCGGGCAGCTTCTGCGCCCAGGCGGATTTGCTGCCGGCAACGGCCATTGCGGCGGAGCCGATCAGAACATCTCTGCGTCTCACCATTTTTGTCTCTCCCTGTTGCTTCTTCGTGGCTGTTTTATGGACACTGGCAATTCGCGGCCGGCACGTCAAACTGGCCCGACAAAGGCACGCTGCGAAAAAAAGCGGCAGGGAGACAGGGAGACAGCGCCTATGACAGGCAAGACGGAATCCGTCGCCTTCGAACTCGCCCCCATGGACGGGGGCCGCGACCGCTTGGCGGGACCCTCCTACGGCCTGGCGCTGACCCTGGGCGTCGCGGGCATCGCCATGACGGTGAACCAGACCTTCAACCTGAACCTCTTCGGCGGCCCGATCATCGACACGTCCTTCTATTACGTGATGCTGGGCCTGTTCCTGTCGCTCGCCTTCCTCGCCTATCCGGCCCGCAACGCCGATCGCGCCGGCATACCCTGGTACGACTGGGTCCTGTTCGCCGCGACCATCGCCGGCTGCGCCTTCCTCGCCTGGAACGGCGGGCGGATCGTCTCGGAAGGATGGGATCTGCGCGCCCCGGTGGAGGCGATCGCCGTCGCCGGGCTCGTCTGCGCGCTGGCGCTCGAAGGCGTGCGCCGCGCCGGTGGGCCGGTGTTGTTCGGCCTCTGCCTGATCTTCGCCGCCTATCCGATGTTCGCGGAAGAGATGCCGGGCTTCCTCTGGGGGCCGGGCAGCAACTTCGGCGAAACCCTGAGCGCGCATGCCATGGGCGTGGAGAGCATCATCGGCGTGCCCATGCGCACCGTGGCCTCGCTCTTGGTCGGCTTCCTGATCTTCGGCTCGGCGCTCGTGGTCACCGGGGGCGGCGAATTCTTCATGGCGCTGGCGATCGCGCTGATGGGCCGCACGCGCGGCGGCCCGGCCAAGGTGGCGGTGCTGTCCAGCGGCTTCTTCGGATCGCTCTCGGGCAGCGTGATCTCGAACGTGGTCACCACCGGTCAGATCACCATCCCGACCATGAAGCGCACCGGCTATCCGGCGCATTATGCCGGCGCGGTCGAGGCCTGCGCCTCGACCGGCGGCGCGCTGATGCCGCCGGTGATGGGCGCGGTCGCCTTCATCATGGCCGAGTTCCTGAACGTTCCCTACGCGACGGTGATGATCGCGGCGATCGTGCCGGCGCTGCTCTACTACGGCGCCCTGCTGCTCCAGGCCGACCACTACGCCGCCGCCCATGGGCTGAAGGGACAGGCCCCGGAAGAGATTCCGCCCCTCCTCCCGGTGCTGCGCCAGGGCTGGCATTTCCTCTTCAGCCTCGGCCTGCTCACCTACCTCCTGCTCGTGATGAAGCGCGAGGCGCTGGCGCCCTATGTCGCCACTGCCGTCCTGATCGGCACCTCGATGCTCTTCGGGTCGAAGCCCTTCCGGCTCTCGGCGCTGCGCGACCTCGCCATGGACAGCACGCGGAACATCCTGAACGTGGTCGCCATTCTGGCCGGTGTCGGCTTCATCGTCGGCTCGCTCTCCTATACCGGCGTGGGCGGCGCCTTCTCGCGCGAACTGCTGCAGTTCGCCGGCGGCAACATCATCCTGCTGCTCGTCTTCGGCGCCATCACCAGCTTCATCCTCGGCATGGGGATGACCTCCAGCGCCTGTTACATCTTCCTCGCGGTGACGCTCGGGCCGGCGCTGATCGAGGGCGGCCTCAACCCCATCGCTTCGCACCTCTTCATTCTCTATTGGGGCCTGATCAGCTTCATCACGCCGCCGGTGGCGCTCGCCGCCATCGCCGCCGCCAGTATCGCCGGGGCCGATGCCTGGCGTACCGGTATCTGGGCGATGCGGCTCGGCATGATCAATTTCTTCCTGCCCTTCCTCTTCGTGCGCAACCCGACGCTGCTCCTGATTGGCGAACCCCTCGCCATCGCCCATGACGTGATCTCGGCGGCGGCCGCGATCTGGCTCTTGGCCGGCGGCACCGAAGGCTGGCTCTATGGCGTCGGCCGGATCGGCTGGCTGTCGCGGGCCGCCCTCCTCACCGGCGCCGCCACCCTCCTGGTGCCGGGCCTCACGACGGATCTGATCGGCCTCGGGCTGCTCGCCTGCGTCTATGGCGGCAACATCGCCGCCCGGCGGCGGGCGGCAGCGGCGCCCCCCTGAACCCGGTGGCCGTCAGCCCTCCATGGTGCCGAGCAGTGTCGATATCTTGATCGTCGCGAAGTTCGAGAAAGTGTCTGAAATCGCATAGGGAAGCAGGATCATGTCGGCATGCCTCATGGCGCCGCAGGTGTAGACGACATTCGGGACATAGCCTTCGCGTTCCGAAGGGTCCGGCCGCACCAGCGGCTCGCGTGATCGCGCCAGCACCCTCGAGGGGTCGGCCTTGTCCAGCAGCGCCGCGCCGATGGAGTATTTGCGTACCGGTCCCACGCCATGGGTCAGCAGTAGCCAGCCCTCGTCCAGTTCGATCGGCGCGCCGCAATTGCCGATCTGCACGAACTCCCAGGGATATTTCGGCTTCAGGATCGGCTGCCCGCCTTCCCAGCTGTACAGATCGTCCGAATAGATGAGATAGAGGTTTTCGTTGTCCTGCCGGCCGATCATGGCGTACCGGCCGTTGATCCTCCGGGGAAACAACCCCATGCCCTTGTTGCGTGCCGCGGAGCCCTGAAGCGGCGACATCCGGAACGAAATGAAGTCGCTGGTCTCGATCAGTTCCGATCGAATCGTCCTGCCGCTATAGGCGGTGTAGGTCGCATAGAACGTCTTTCGCCCGCCGTCGTCGAATTCCACGAACCGGGCATCCTCGATCCCGTTCGATTGGGTCTCTGTGATCGGGAATATCAGCCGCTCGCTGATGTCCTCCTCCGCCTTGAAGACGAGTTCGATCGTGTCTCCCTCGGGTCCCGCCACCCTGCTCAGGATCTTGGGAACCGAGGCCAGACGTGCCGCCGGATCGACACTCACGCTACCGTCGGTCGTGACGCAGCCGGTGCGGAAGGTGAGCGATGATACATGCCCTTCGCCGACGGCGCGAAGACTGAGGATGAAGCGGCAGCCGCCCGCCGGCGCCCCTGTCTGATCGGGATGGCGGACGATGCTGGGATTGAACAAGGCCGAAGCCTCGAAGGAGTATTCGTGCAGGAAATAGGCGCCGACCAGGCGGCGTTGCGTCTTGCTGAAGGCGCCATGCGGCACGAAGGCCTCTTCCATGTCGTCGGCCCGGGCTTCGAACGTCTCCAGAAGGTTGCGGTGACGGCCCTGGAAGTTCTCCAGCACCTCGGCCAGCTGGCTTGCCGCCAGGACCGGGTCCATCGCCAGCACACGGTCGACGATGTGGTTCGCCCTGGTCTTGTCGGTCGGGTTGAGGTCGCGGGGTTCGGTGGCGGGCTTGAACGGACGCACGACCACCCGTGCCGGATCGGGTCGCAGGTGCAGGGCTTGCCGGTTCAGGAAGGTGATATGTGACAAGGGTGCCTCGGTTCAATGGGCCGCGGCTCAGGCCCGCTACACCAGCCTCGGTGCGAATCTCGCCCGGACCGCGCCCTGGCGGGCGAGCTGGCGCATGTCGGCCAGTCCGAGCAGATAGGAGACGACGGATTCGCCGCCGCGGTTCTCGTTCGGGCGGTCGGGGTGCAGACCGTCGCGGCAGCTCCCGGTTTCGAGGTCGACCAGGGCGACGGCGAGATCATTGTCCCCCAGGAACCAGGCGAAGGCGCGCCCTGCCTCCACCTCCCAGTCCGTGTCGCCGTCCGCCCGCAACGCCGCGAGGCAGGCGGCAATGCTCGCCGTCGCCTCTAGGGGCTGCTGGTCGAAGGCGCGCGGTGCCTGCCGGCGGTCGCTGAAACTATCCGTGCCGATGGGGCGGAAGAAACCCGCAGGCGCGGTCTGGCGCAGCATCAGCCAGCGCAGCGATCGAATGCCCGCCTCGATATAGGCGGGAACCTCGAGCGCCATACCGGTGACGATCAAGGCCTGCGACAATCGGGCGTTGTCATAGGCAAGCCCCTCTTCGAACCACGTCCAATCCCCGCTTTCCACGGCGGACAGGATGGCCATCAGCCGGTCGGCCAGAAGTCGTCGCAGGTGCACCGGCGCCGAGGCTTCACCCGCCGGGGTCGAGCAATAGGCATCCAGCCCGATGAGCGCAAAGGCCCAGGCACGGGGCGATCCGAAGTTCTCCACGACCGGCAGGGCTTCCATGAACAAGGCCGCCGCCCAGCGCCGGCGTGACGCGTTGGAATCGCTGCGCGTGGCCTCGCCGAGCGCCCATAGCGTGCGCCCGTGACTGTCCTCGGAACCGGTTTCCTCGAGCCAGCGGCGGTCGAAGCCCATGAAGTTGCGGAATCGCCGCGTGTCCGGATTCCAGGCGTGCTGGATGAAAGCCGCCAGCCGCGTCGTCAGGAAATCAGACAGGGGTTGCTCGCCCGGACCGTTGAGGGCGCAAGACAGCAGCAAGGCCCGGGCATTGTCGTCGATGCAGTAACCGTGCGAACGGTCGGGTACGCAATGCAGGGCGTGCTGGAACAGCCCGGTATCGTCGCACATCGAAAGCAGATGCCCGATCCGCATCGGTGGCGGTGTCTCGATCGGCGGGACCGGCGGGCCCAGCGCCGGCCGCGTGATCACCCGGAGGCGATGGCCGCGCCGCGCCGCTTCGAAGGTCGTGAGATAGCGCTCCGCGGTGCGCTCCCAAGTCATCGATCGGCTGCTGGCATAGGCCCGCGCCCGCATGCTCAGGCGCCGTTCGTCATCGGTGAGCAGACTCGCGATCTCGCGGCCGATGGCACTGGAATCGCCGAAGGGTACCAGTATGCCGCGGCCCTCGGCCAGCAGTTCGCGGGCATGCCAGTAGGGTGTCGACACCACCGCCTTTCCAAGCCCGAAGCTGTAGGCGAGCGTTCCCGATGTCATCTGAGCTTCGTTCAGATAGGGCGTGACATAGACATCGCACATCGAGATGAAGCCGAGCAGCGTCCCCTGGTCGACGAACTGGTCGAGGAACACGACATGACCTTCCACCCCCAGTTCGCGCGCTCGCGCCTGCAGGCTCTCGCGATAGGTCTCGCCCTCCTGGCGGACGAGGTTGGGGTGTGTCGCCCCGAGCACGACATAGACCGCGTCGGGCCGGCTCTTCAGGATCTCCGGCATGGCATCGATCATGACCTCGATGCCTTTGTTGGGTGACAGCAAACCGAATGTCAGGATCACCCCCCGGCCGGCGAAGCCGTGCCGTGCCTTCGCCTCGTCCGGTTCGACGAACGGGAAATTCGGAATCCCGTGCGGAATGACCTCGATCTTCTCCGCCGGTACCCGATAGACGCTCGACAGCACCTCGCGGCCCTTCTCCGCCATGACGACGATCGTGGCCGAGCTCTCGATCACCCGTTCCATGACATTCCGCTGCGCCGGTGTCGGCCGGGCCAATACGGTGTGAAGCGTGGTCACCACCGGCATGCTGAGGCGCGAGAGGAGCCCGGTTACATGTCCGCCGGCGTCGCCGCCGAAGATGCCGAATTCATGCTGCAGCGAGACGACCTCGTATCGCGCGCCGTTCAGGAATTCGGCCGCGCGTCCGTAGTCGCCGTACCTGTCGTCGTTGACCTGCAGCCGGACGACCGGTGGATAGGCATAGGTATGCTCGTGATCGGTCATGGCGACGATGCCGGTCTCCACATCGGCATCCGACCCGGCGATCGCCTCCTGCAGGTCGGTGGTGAAGGTGGCGATGCCGCAGCGGCGGGGCAGCGAGTTGCCGATGAAGGCGATCCGATTGAGCCCGCTCATGCGTGTGCTCCCGTGGTCTGCTTCGAAGGGACGAGGAGCGCCCGGACATGCGGGGGGAGAAGCGCGGGATCGGGAAACGCCGGATCACTTTCCCTCGCTTCCGCCCGGCACAGAAGATCCTCACAGGGCTTGTTGCCGGCATAGGCCAGCAGGCAGCGCACGCCCTGCGGGCCGGCCTCGAGGCTGGTGTTCTCCGCGTCCAGGAACACGGCATCGCCGATGCCGGCATCAAGCGACCCGATCCGGACCCGCCCCTCGATCACGAGCGCCCAGGTCTCCGCCTTCACCCGGAGAGTCCAGGTCGAATTCGGCGGCAGTTCCGTTCGCTCGAGCACGAAATGCGGGCCGGCAACCAGCAGCGACCGCGCGTCACCGAGCGAGCGGCTCGCAACCTGGACCCGTGCCGGGCCCATCTGCGCCGCCCCCACCGCCTGGTCGACATGCAGTTCCCGCGCCCGCCCGTGGTCGAACAGCCGGAATGTCGTATCGCTGCGCTGCTGGATCTCCGCCACCACCAGCCCGGCGCCGATCGCGTGGATGGTGCCTGCGGGCACGACGACGACGTCGTCCTTCTCGACGGGGCGCCAGTTCACCAGGGCCGCGATCGAACCGTCCATGATCGCCGCGCGCAATTCGCGCGGGCTGACCTGCCGGTTCAGCCCGAGCGCGATCCTGGCGCCCGGCAACGCCGCGAGGATGTACCACGCCTCGTTCTTGCCGTTGGCGAGGCCGATCGACTGCGCATAGGCATCGTCCGGATGCACCTGGATGGAAAGCATCGCTTCCGTGAACAAGAGCTTGAGCAGCAGTGCCGGCTCGATCGCGTGGTCCATGGCGCGCTGGAACCAGACTTCCCCGATCGCGGTCCCGGCGGGGCGAATATCGCTCCACGGCCTCAGATCGGTGCTGCCCCAGGGCTTTTGTACCGCTTGCGCGCGGGCATGTTCGATCGCCATCTCGCTCTCCTGACTGCTGTCCGCTCGGTTCGGGGTAATCGGACCAGGCGAAGAAGTGGGACGGCCGCCGGCAGGCGAGCGGCCTCGTACCGTCGCCTCCGCACCGTCCTTCGGCGTCGCGGAATCTCGATGTGATCGTGGACTCGGATCCAGGGACGAAGCCGCCCCCCGTAGGTCGCTTCCTCAGGCAGAGCCCCCGAGGTCCGGCTGCGCGATCATCCGCGCAAAGACAATTCATTTGACCGGGGCCGGTTCCCCAACTTGGTCCTATATATTTAGAATTACAACACTCCCTTGGAATTGTTGTTGGTAGACGCAAGAAATAAGAAAATAAATAAATAATATTCATATGGAACCATATGCCGAAACCGGAAGCGGCGCCGCGTGGAAAAGCGGGCAAGGCACGCTCACCGTGGCGCTCGCCGCGAACCATCTACGTCCGGCCGCGGCCCTAGCGGCATCGATCGCTTCGACACTTCGCCTTCACCTTGACCTTGAACAATCGCGCATGCCCGCCGAAGCTGGCCAAGGCAATGGTCGTCAAGGCGTCTTGAGCAAGGCGTGAAGGATCTGAGGTGGGGCGTTGATTCAGGGCGGCTTGTTCACGCGTGACTTTCTCGACGAAGGGATCAAGGGACAGTCCATCTGGGCCGAGCTTGACGAGAAGCATCTTCACGACATTGCGGTCGCCGCCCGCGGCCTGTTCGCCGGGATCACGGCGATCAGGAACCCGAACGAGGCTGTTACCGAAAAGGATCTGATCTATCCGCTGCTGCAAGCGATCGGCTGGGGCGATCTCGTCCTCGTCCAGCAAAGCGCGTCCAGGAGGGGCCGTAGTGATGTGCCCGACGGGCTGCTGTTCGAGGATGACGACGCGCTGGCCGCCGGAAAATCGGAACTCGACAGCTGGCAGCGCTTTCGCCACGGCGTATGCCTGATCGAATCGAAGCGGTGGAACCGCGTGCTCGACCGCGAGGTGAAGAGCGCAAGGTTTGACGAAGGCGTGCCGTCGACTCAGATGCTGCGTTATCTGCGCCGGGCGGATGATGTCACCGGCGGCAAGCTGCGCTGGGGCATCCTGACCAACGGCCGGCACTGGCGTCTCTACTTTCAGGGCGCGCTTTCGGTGTCGGAGGATTTCCTGGAGATCGACCTGGGCAAGGTGCTCGACCTGCCCGGCTGCCCGCTCGACCTGATCGACCTTCGCGGCCGGACGGCGGCCGAGGTGGACGTCGAACGCCAGCACCTATTCAAACTGTTCGTGGTGATCTTCGGCCGTGTCGCCTTCCTGAAGCGCGATGGCGGGCTCAGTTTCCATCAGATCGCGCTTCAGGAGGGACGCAAATGGGAAGCGCGGGTCGCCCGCGATCTGGCCGACAAGGTCTTCGACGAGGTGTTCCCGCTTCTCGCCGACGCCCTCGCCAAGTCCGATCCCGAACGCGACAAGGATTTCGGGCCGGCCTACCTGACCCAGGTCCGTGAGGCCACGCTGATCCTGCTCTATCGCTTGCTCTTCGTGCTCTATGCCGAAGACCGCAATCTCCTGCCCGACGAATCCGGCCTTTATGCCGACTATTGCCTGACGCGGATAAGACAGGAGGTCGCCGAACGCATGGCGGCCCGCAAACCCTTCCCCGCTTCCGCCCGAACCTACTGGCCGCGTCTGCAATCGATCTTTCGCGCCATCGCCGAGGGCGACGACGACCTCGGCATCCCGCCCTACAACGGCGGCCTGTTCGAGCGGGACGCGGCGCCGATCCTGGAGCGCGCCGGCCTCAGCGATGCCGTTGTCGCCGATGTGGTCTTTCGGCTGTCGCACCAGTTCGACGCGAAGTCGGGCGAACCGCCGAAATACATCAACTACCGCGACCTGTCCGTGCAGCAGTTGGGCTCGGTCTACGAACAGATCCTCGAACACGGCCTCCGCCTGAACGACGACGGCAATATCGGTATTGCCGCCGACGCCTCGGGGCGGAAATCCTCCGGCTCCTACTATACGCCTGAGGAACTGGTCGGCCTGATCATCGAACGCGCGGTCGGCCCGCTGGTCGTGGAGGCGCTCTCTGCGTTCCACACGAAGGCGGAAGCGGCGGCCCATGACACCCGCGCGATGCAAACCCGCCTCGACGAACTGGCGGTGCTCGACCCCGCATCCCGCCTGCTCGATCTGAAGATCTGCGACCCGGCGATGGGCTCGGGCCATTTCCTCGTCAGCCTGGTCGACTGGCTGGCGGATCGCGTGCTCGCGGCCATGGAAGAAGCGAAGGCGGCCGTCGCCTTCGCCCCCTACGCTTCGCCGCTCGCCGCGCGTATCGAAGCAATCCGGGCAAAGATCCTGGCCGAAGCCAAGGCGCACAAGTGGCCGATCGCGGAATCGCAATTGGACGATCGCCACATCGTCCGCCGCATGGTGCTGAAGCGCGTCGTCTATGGTGTCGACAAGAACCCCATGGCGGTGGAACTGGCCAAGGTGGCGCTGTGGCTGCATTCCTTCACCGTCGGCGCGCCGCTTTCCTTCCTCGACCATCACCTGCGCTGTGGCGACAGCATTGTCGGTGCCTGGGTGCGCCCGACCCTCGACAAGCTGCAGGACCTGGGCGCGCTGTTCTCCAACGGGCTGATCACCCGGGTCGAGCAGGTAAGCCGGGTGATGGACCTGATCGAGGACATGACCGACAACGACGTCGCCGAGGTGAAGGAATCGAAATCGCAGTTCCAAGTGGTGGCCGAAACCACAGAGCCTGTCGCCGGCTTCTTCTCGCTGCTGACCGCCGAAGGTTTGATGGGCGTGTTGGCCGCGGCCCCCCGCAAGGAACCGGAGCCGATCGAACACCTGATCAAGGCGGGGAAGCCGGAAAAGATGATCAGAAAGGCGGCGGAGAACCGCCAGGCCTTCGAGCGCGCCGCCGGCTTCCGGCTCGCCCTGGACGGCAGCCTGGGCGATCCGATCCGCATCGCCAGCGGAGAAATTCGGATCACGCCGAAAGATTCTGCCAGGCAGCTCGCCCTGCTCGACAAGGAGGAAAGCAAGGAACCGAAGCCGGCGCTGTTCGAGAACCTGGGCGTCAGCGCCCGCCGCCGCCTGTTCGCCGATCAGATCGTCGGCGAAGCCCGCGCCATCGCCGCCCGGCATCGCTTTTTCCATTGGGAGATCGGCTTTCCCAATGTCTGGTCGAACCTGATGTCGAACGATCCCTCGGGCGGCTTCGACGCGGTGATCGGCAACCCGCCCTATGTCCGCCAGGAACTGCTGGGCGAGATCAAGCCGGCGCTACAAACCGCCTATCGCGCCTTCGATGGCATGGCCGATCTCTACGTCTATTTCTACGAACAGGGCTTGCGGCTGCTCCGCCCCGGCGGACGGATGAGCTACGTCGTGACCAACAAGTGGCTGAAGGCGGGCTACGCCGAAAACCTGCGCGGCCTGTTCACCGACCCGGCCCGCGCCGCGCTCGAATTCATCGCCGATTTCGGTCACGCCAAGCACTTCTTCCCCGACGCCGACGTCTTCCCCAGCGTCGTGGTGATTCGCAAGCCGACCGCAATCGAAGTGCTCGATGCGCCGCCCGAGGGGACACGGCGACAGAGCGCGCAAATCTGTGTCATCCCGCGTGACTTGGTGCCCGAGAAGGGCCTGTCGGCGGCCGTTGCGGCGGCGAGCTACCCGCTCCCGCTCGCCGCCTTCTCGAAAGAGAGCTGGACGCTGGAGCCACCGGATGTGATGGCGCTGTTGGAGAAGATTCGGCGCAATGGCGTTCCGCTGGCGGAATACGCAGGCGCGAAGCCACTCTACGGCATCAAGACCGGCCTCAACGAAGCCTTTCTCATCGACACGGCGACGCGCGACCAGTTGGTACGCGACGACCCGAAATGCGCCGAGATCATCAAGCCGTACCTCCGGGGGCAGGATATCGAGCGTTGGTCGGCACATGACTCCGGTCTCTTCATGATTCTTATGAAATCCAGCAGCGACTATCCTTGGTCCTGGGCTTCAGCGGCGACAGACAAAGAGGCGGAAAAGCTCTTTCAGAAGACACACCCAAGCCTGTACGCGCACTTCAAACGCTTCGAGCAATGGATCGATGCTCGCACAGGCAAACAGAAGGGTCTGCGCCACCGGGATGATGTGGGTCGATTCTGGTGGGAGTTGAGGCCATGTTCATACTACGAGCTTTTCCAAGAGCCGAAGATTCTCTACGTCGATATCACTTGGTCGGCTTCGTTCAGCCTCGATCGATCTGGAAGACATACGAACAACACTGGGTATTTCATCCCCAGCGGGGACGCTTGGCTCGCCTCGGTTCTGAATGCGCCAATCGGCTGGTGGTACGCATGGCGAAAGGCGCAGCACGGTAAGGACGAAGCGCTCAGGTATTTCACTTCCTTCGTTGAAACCTACCCGATCCCCGTCGCGGCCAACCCAACCGCCGATCTCATTGCCGATGTCGATGCGATTGCCGCGAGCGCTCTCGTCGTCGACCAGACGCGAGTATCGATCCGAAACTGGCTTAGTCTCGAATTCGGCCTTGAAAAGATGAGCCGGCAGCTTTCTCAGCCTCAGCACCTCGACGTGGATGGCTTCGTGGCAGCCGTCCGCGCGGCCCTGCCAAAAAGTCGCAAGCTCTCTGCGGCCGAGGTGGCGCGATTACGTCAGGAATACGTGGACACCTTGGCCCCCGCGCGCGCTGCCGCCGGCGACATCCTCAATCTCGAACGCCGTCTCTCCGATCTGGTGAATGCGGCCTACGGGCTGACGCCGGAGGACGTCGCGCTTATGTGGCGCACGGCACCACCGCGCATGCCTCTCGATCCGACCGAGGAGTTACGCCGCTTGGGACTGGAGTGACCGAACGTCAGCCGCGCGGCCACACCCCCGCATAGGGCCGCGCCAGCGCCCGCTCGACCATCTCCAGCCTGTCCTGGCCGTAGAACATGTCGCCATCGACGAAATAGGTCGGCGAGCCGAAGACCGAGCGGCGGATCGCCTCCTCGGTGTTGGCGCGATAGATCGCCAGCACCGCCTGCGATCCCGCCGCCGCCAGCAGCGGCGCCGGGTCGATGCCGGCATCGCGCCCGATGCCGGAGAGCGCGGCCGGATCGGCCAGGTCGGCGTCCCGCAGCCAATGTGCCTCCAGCAGCGCATGCGCCAGCGCGTCCACGTCGAGGCCGGCCTCGATCGCGGCGATCAGCATGCAGTTGGGCAGCGTGATGTCGTTGGCGTGGTGCGTCGGGATGCGCCCGATCCAGGGCGCGCCCCGCTCCTCGCTCCAGCGCTCGATCTCGCGGCCGAAGAAATAGGCCCGGTGCGCGGCGCTGCGCTTTCCGAACGGCGCAGCACCCGCCTCGTCCACCACCCGGCGCAGATCGACCGGCTTGTGCAGGATGCGCCGCTCCGCCGCCCGGGCAATGCCCATGAGCCTCGCCGACCCCAGATAGGCGAAGGCCGAATGCGCGGCGTAGAAATATTCGATGGTCTTCAACGGGGCCTCACAAGGGATTCTGCGTGAAAAAGCACTTGGGCGCGGTCGGCTTGCCGGCA
>Ga0164290_1000927_pt1 | contig 65033 bp, 64 predicted proteins | sample Micstemetagenome_FD_108782 | JGI IMG/M metagenome (GOLD analysis project Ga0164290, IMG submission 108782) | Contaminated culture microbial community from soil near Moab, Utah, USA - Microcoleus steenstrupii SON62 (Illumina Assembly) | ecosystem: Environmental > Terrestrial > Soil > Soil crust...
CGCTCTGTCCCGATCTTCGAGATCATGGGGATTTCGGGCTTGGCTGCCATTGTCCTCCTGGTGCGCTCCAAGAGGGCACAAATCCAAGTTACAAGGGGGGCGCCTCGCGCCAACCGATTCCAGCCGTCTGCAACGCGCTTTAGCGCATGTCTCCCAAAAGTGGTCCCGGTTTTGGGACAAAGACATGCGCAAAATCAAAGGCCTAAGGCGAAGATGCGCTCGGCGCGCCAGCGCATCAGGCGAGATCTGGGGCGCGGCGCGCTGATTGCGCTGCGCCGAGCTCCTGGGCGATTCCGATGAGCAGCCCGCCAGGCCCGCGGATGTAGCAGAGGCGATACGCGTCTTTGTACCGCACGACTTCGCCTACGAGCTGCGCGCCGCGCTTGCCGAGCCTTGCAAGCGTCTCGTCGATGTCGTCCACGGCGAACATGACGCGGAGATAGCCGAGCGCGTTGACCGGGGCATTGCGGTGATCCGCAACGACAGGCGGCCTGACGAAGCGGGAGAGCTCGAGCCGGCTGTGGCCGTCCGGCGTGCGCATCATCGCAACCTCGACGCGCTGATCGCCAAGACCGGTGACACGACCGGCCCATTCTCCTTCGATCGTACCGCGTCCTTCGAGCTCGAGGCCGAGCTCGCGAAAGAAATCGATCGTCACCTCGAGGTCGTCGACGACGATCCCGACATTGTCCATCCGCCTGAGCGCCATGCGTCGAGCCTACAGGCTGTGGTTCGGTCTAACAACCGGCGCCTGTCGCGGAATTGGGGCAGTGCGGCTCTGGTTTCCCGAATGGCCATCCCCGAAAGTCGCATAAGATAGATTATGGAACTTATGGGTGTTGCCGTTTGCGGCTCTTTCCCGCAACAAATGACAGTTTTCCACATCTTGCGGATCGACAGAAGCCGCGGTTTGAGCTTGCAATCACGTGAGCTCCACCACTTGGGAACAGACCGCCAGGGCAAGAAGGACAGCAGCACCGATGGCGCAGATCCGAAATTTTGGCCCGGTCGCTCGCCTGCGCAGCGACGCCAGCAGCCACGTCATCCGGTACGGCAATGCGGGCATCCGCCGGAGCGGCCGCGGTCTCGTTTTCTGGTTCGGGCCGCGGACCTCCAGCATCGCCGAAGTGCCGATGGACGACCGCGAGGCCACGCTCTTCGTCAAGGGCCGCAGCCAGGATTTCCAGGCCGTCACCGTGCAAGGCATGCTGACCTGGCGCGTTGCCGATCCCGAGCTGCTGGCAAGCCGTGTGGATTTCAGCATCGACATGTCCAATGGACAGCCGCGCAGCGAGCCGCTCCAGCGCATCGAGACGAGGCTCGCCGGTCTCGTCGGTCAGGCGACCCTTGAATATCTCGCCGCCGCGCCGGTGCGCACTCTGCTCGATGCAGGCATAGAGCCATTGCGCGCACGGGTCGAGACGGCCTTGGCGAATGCTCCCAGCCTGGCCGAAGTCGGTGTCGCAGTGGTCGCCGTACGGCTCGCCAGCCTTGCGCCAAGCAGCGAGCTGGAGCGCGCGCTGCAGACGCCGACATTCGAGGCGCTGCAGCAGAAGGCCGACCAGGCAACTTTCGAGCGCCGCGCGCTTGCCGTCGAAAAGGAGCGCGCCATCGCCGAGAACGAACTGGCCAACAAGGTCGAGCTCGCCCGGCGCGAGAAGCTGCTGATCGCCGAGGAGGCCGAGAACGCCCGCAACCGCGCTACGGGCCAAGCCGAGGCGATGCAGGTGGAAGCCGGAGCGGAAGCGCAGCGAATCCGTACGTTGGAGACGGCAAGATCGGAAGCCGAGCTGGCCCGCATGGCCATCTATCGCGATCTGCCGCCGACCGTGCTGGTGGGGCTTGCCGCGCGCGAGCTCGCCGCCAAGCTGAACAAGATCGACCACGTCAATGTCACGCCGGACCTGCTGGCAAGCTTCGCCGACGGCTTCCGCAAGGGCTCCGCAAGCGGGCGTTGACGCACGATGGCGACCAACGCACCTCGCGCCGTCTTCGTGACACGCGAGACCGACTATGAGCTTCTGCTCGCCCGCCATGCCACGCGCGAACAGGCTCGCTTCTTCCTGGAAACGCGCGGGCAGCAGATTGCCGATGTCCAGGCCCGGCACGAACGCTTCGTCGAAATCCTGCGCCAGGTGCGCACCACCGTGCCGGCGGATTGGCGGCAGGCGCTGGTGCGCCGCGCGGATTTCGATCGTTTCCTGTTCGGGCCCGAGGACATCGTCGTGGCGGTCGGCCAGGACGGCCTTGTCGCCAACGTCGCCAAATATCTCACCGGGCAGCCCGTCCTCGGCGTCAACCCTGCCCCCGATCTCTATGATGGGGTGCTTGTGAAAATTGCGCCGGCGCATCTCGCCAGGACGCTCCCGGCCAGCCTGCACGGCGGGGCTACCGTGGAGCGTCGCACCATGGTGGAAGCGGTGCTCGACAATGGCGAGAAGATCCTCGCGCTCAACGAGATCTTTATCGGCCATCGCAGCCACCAGTCGGCTCGCTATCGGATTGCGCTCGGAGCCACGACGGAAGACCATAGCTCAAGCGGCCTGATCGTCGCTTCCGGGACGGGCGCCACGGGTTGGGCCCGCTCGATCATGGAGGCGACCGGAATCCAGTTGCCCATCGAGCCGCAGGAAAACGCCGTTGCCTATTTTGTGCGCGAGCCCTTCCCGAGCGTGGCGACGGGAACGAGCCTGCGTGCGGGAAAACTGGTCGACGGCGGACTGCTGATAATCTCACGCATGAACGAAGGCGGAACCATTTTCGCCGACGGCATGGAGCAGGATCATATTGCTTTCGACTGGGGCCGTCGCGTCACGATCGCTCCTTCTGCGCGAACGCTCAATCTCGTCACCGGATGATGCGCAGGCTGGAGTGCGTCGCGTGCCCCCTTTTTCACGCGCGTGCTTCAGAGGCTCGCGATGTCGGCCACCTTGGCGCCGGCCGCCGCACACAGCGCCTTCGGTTCCGCCGAGAAGACAGCGTCATGCGCGCCGGCGGCGGCCCAGACGATCTCGTAGCGCAGCAGCGTCTCGTCGGCGAAAGTCGGCAGCGCGATGCGATGGCCGAGCGGCGAAACGCCGCCGATGGCAAAGCCGGTCTCGTCGCGCACATGCCGCGCATCCGCCCGCTTGAGCGGCTCGCCGGCGAGCCCGGCTGCCTTGGCCAGATCGAGCTGATGCGACCCCGACACCAGGAACAGATAAAGCCGTCCACTGGTCTCGCCCTGGAACACCAGCGACTTCACGATCTGGTCGACCGCGCAGCCGCATTGGTCGGCCGCTTCCTGCGCGGTCCTGGTCGATCCGATCATGCGGCGGACCGCGATCCGCAGGCCGGCCGTCGCCGCGGCCTGGCTCACACGCTCAATGCTGCCACTCATGAAGAAGCCACCCCATCAAATTGATTCTATTGGTATTTCAATTGCCATGCCGTCATAGGCCGGCTCGACGTTCTCGGGCGTGTCGCGCAGCACCGTGGCATAGTCGAGCGGGATATGCATGTGCGTCAGGATCGCGCGTTTCGGCTTCAGGCGCTCGATCCAGTCGAGCGCCTGACCGAGCGACAGATGGCTCGGATGCGGCTTGTATTGCAGCGCATCGATGATCAGCACGTCGAGCCCTTCGAGCCGCGCGGCGGTGGCGTCGGAAAAATCGCTGACGTCGGGGCAATAGGCGAGCCCGCCGATGCGAAAGCCGAGCGAGACGATGTCACCATGCTGTTGCGGCAGCGGCTCGAAGGAGAGGGCGCCCCCCTGCCCTGCGATGCTGACCGGCATGTCATGGCGGACCGTATGCGCAATCAGGATGGGCGGATAGGAGCTGCCTTCCGGCGTCTCGAAGCAATAGCCGAATCCCTCCTGCATGCGTTTGAGCGTCGGCTCGTCGGCATAGACGTCCATAAGCCTTCGCTGCTCGAGCACGTAGCCGCGCAGATCGTCGATGCCGTGAATGTGGTCGGCATGCGGATGCGTGAAGAGCGCGGCGTCGAGACGGCGCACCTTCGCTCTCAACATCTGCTCGCGAAAGTCCGGGCCGGTGTCGATCACCACGCGCGTGGTTCCGTCCGGCCCGATCCGTTCGGCAAGTGCCGCCGCGCGGGTGCGCCGGTTCTTCGGATTGGCCGGATCGCAGGCACCCCAGTCACCGGTGATGCGCGGCGTGCCGGGCGACGAGCCGCAGCCGACGATGGTGAAGCGGAGCGTGTCGGTCACTGCAGATCCGCCGGGCGCGGCATTTTGGAGAACAGACGGAAGAAATTATCCGTGGTCAGCTTTGCCGTCTCTTCAACGCTCATCCCGATCGTATCGGCAAGCACGGCAGCCGTGCTGGCGACATAGGCCGGCTCGTTGCGCCGGCCGCGATGCGGCACCGGTGCGAGATAGGGCGCGTCGGTCTCCACCAGCAGTCTGTCGCGCGGCAGGCCGGCCGCGATGGCGCGGATCTCGGGCGAATTCTTGAAAGTCAGGATGCCGGAGAACGAGACATAGCCGCCGAGCGCCACGCCCGTTTCGGCAAGCCTGCGACCCGACGAGAAGCAGTGCAGCACGAAGGGGAAAGCCCCCTTCCCGGTTTCCTCCTCGAGGATCGAAGCGATGTCGGCGTCGGCGTCACGCGCATGGATGACCAGCGGCAGTGCGGTGTCTCGCGCCGCCGCGATGTGGGTGCGAAAGCCTTGCGCCTGCGCCTCGCGCGGGGACTTGTCGTAATAATAGTCGAGCCCGGCCTCGCCAATGGCGATGACCTTCGGATGCTGCGACAGCCGCACCAGTTCGCCGGCGGTGACGTCGAGCTCTTCGGCCGCGTTGTGCGGGTGTGTGCCGACGGAGCAGAAGACCTCGGCATGCGCCTCGGCGATTGCGAGCACACCGGGAAACCGTCTGACCCGCGTCGAGATCGTCACCATGCGTTTCACGCCGGCAGCGGCCGCACGCGCGATCACCGCATCGCGCTCTTCGGCGAAGTCGGGAAAATCCAGATGGCAATGGCTGTCGACGAGCAATTCAGCGCTCCGCTAAAGCAAACCCAGGAAAAGTGGACACCGGTTTTCCGTCCGGGTTTGCACGAAAACAAGGGCGTTGAGCGCCTTCACGACTCGCTTCATCGTGAAGGCGCTAGACGCGCGGCCACGATGACGTTCTCGTCGCGATCCTGAAGCTCCATGCCGGCATTGCCAAGCAGGCCAAGAAACGCCTCCTCCGACGAGCCTCTGCCGGCGAAGGCGTCCGGATGAAGCTCGATGATGGCGAGGCGGCAGCGCTTCAGGCTTTCGGCGTCCTGCTGGAGCAGGTCGAGCTCCGTGCCTTCGATGTCGCAAACCAGCTTGAAATCCTGATCGGGCAAATGCCCTGCCAGGATTTCCGACAGCGTGATCGCGGGCACGCGGATGGTGCCGGTCTCGTCCGGCCGCGCCAGCCGGCTGCCGAGAAAGGCGCCGCTTTGCAGGAATTCCACCTCGGCCGTTCCGCCATAGGCGATCGCCGCATTGAGCACCGTGACCGGCGCGCCCGGCGGGCGCTGGGCCGCGGCATTTGCGCGACAATAATCGACCAGCAGCGGGTTCGCTTCGACGATCACATGCGGCGTCTCGGCGCTGAGTTGCGCTCCGATCACGCCGCTGACGATGCCGAGCGAGCCGCCGAGTTCGACCACGGGCGCTGCATCGTCGAGATATTCGACCACGAGGCGGCGCTCGGCCGCCTCGTAACTGCCGCGCCTGATGTTGCGCTTGATGTCGTCGGCCCAGGCCGGCAGCTTGAAGGCGCAGCCGTCGAGCTCATAGGTCGCGCCGAGCGCCTCCTGGACGCCCTGGCGCACGCGCCGCAACGATCGGCTGAGCTTCGACATGGCGGCGGCGTTTCAGCCTTCCGCGTCCGTCTTGTCGACGTAGCGCGGAAACACGCCCTCCGGCGTCGGCAGCGCAGTGCCGGGCACCAGTGCGTGCTGGTCGCCGACATGGCCGAAGCTGCGCGCATCCGCCGGCACCGCCAGCAGGTCGAGCAGCTTCGCCGCCGAGCCCGGAATGTAGGGCTGGCACATGATCGCCACGCGCCGCACCGTTTCGGCAGTCGTGTGCAGCACCGTCTCCATGCGTGCCGGATCGCTCTTCTTCAGCGCCCAGGGCTCCTGGCCGGCGAAATAGCGATTGGCTTCCGCCACCACGCCGAAGATCGCGGCAAGCGCCTGGTTGATCGCCTGCTCGCCCATCGCCTTGCGGGCGGTGACGAGCGCAGCATCAGCCTGCGCCAGGATTGCCTTGTCGGCTTCGGCAAGCGCGCCGCGTTCCGGAACCTTGGCGCCGCAGTTCTTGGCGATCATCGACAGCGAACGCTGCGCCAGATTGCCGAGGTCGTTGGCGAGGTCGGCGTTGATGCGGTTCACGATCATCTCGTGGCTGTAGCTGCCGTCCTGCCCGAACTGGATCTCGCGCAGCAGGAAATAACGCACCTGGTCGAGCCCGTAATGCTCGATCAGCACGAACGGGTCGACGACATTGCCGACCGATTTCGACATCTTCTCCCCGCGGTTGAACAGGAAGCCGTGGGCATAGACGCGCTTCGGCAGCGCGACGCCGGCCGACATCAGGAAGGCGGGCCAGTACACGGCGTGGAAGCGCACGATGTCCTTGCCGATGATGTGGGTCGCCGGCCAGTAGTGCCAGCGCTCGGCCGACGTATCGGGATAACCGGCGGCGGTGATGTAGTTGGTGAGCGCATCGACCCACACATACATCACATGCTTCGGGTCGCCCGGCACCGGCACACCCCAGTTGAAGGTCGAGCGCGAAATGGACAGGTCTTTCAGCCCCGACCTGACGAAGCTCGCCACCTCGTTGCGCCGCTCCACCGGACCGACGAAATCGGGGCGCGATTCATAAAGCTTGAGCAGCTTGTCCTGGTAGGCGGAGAGGCGGAAGAAATAGGTCTCTTCCTCGTTCCACTCGACCGGCGAGCCGAGCGGCTCGCGCCGCACGCCATCCTCGCCGACGGTGGTCTCGCTCTCGTCGAAATAGGCTTCCTGGCGCACCGAATACCAGCCGCTGTAGCGATCGAGATAGATGTCGCCATTCGCGGCCATGCGCTCCCAGAGCGCCTGGCAGGCCTTGTAGTGGCGCTTCTCCGTCGTGCGGATGTAGTCGTCGTTGGAGCCGCCGACCGTTGCGGTCATGTTGCGGAAAACTGCCGAGTTGCGGTCGGCAAGCTCCTGCGCGGAAATGCCTTCCTTGTCGGCCGTCTGCTGCATCTTCAGCCCGTGCTCGTCGGTGCCGGAGAGGAAGAAGACGTCCTTGCCGTCGAGCCGCTGGAAACGCGCCAGCGCGTCGGTGGCGATGACCGTATAGGCATGGCCGATATGCGGCTTGCCGTTCGGGTAGAAGATCGGGGTGGTGATGTAGAATGTGTCGCGTGACATGATGTGCGCCTTTAACAAATGCCGGTGGAGGTGACGAGGGTGCGCAACGGGCTTTCGCCCGGCGGCGGCCGGTCGTCACATTCGCATCGCGGCATTCAGGCGTTCGATCATCGTCAGGGCGTGCTGCTTGCGGTCGAGGTTATATTCCTCGGCCTCCGTTATCGCGTTTAGCGCTTCCTGCCAAGTGTCGGCCAGCGAATTCGCCCGGCCGAGATCGTTGGCCTCCGCGGCAGCGGCGGCAGCCGCCGAAAGCATGTCGAGCGCCTGCCGGTTGAACAGCTCGAAATGCACGCGATTGTCGCGCCCGGCCACGGCGTCGGCAACCTTGTGCCATGCCGGAACGTCTTTTTCGGACACGGCCTTGGCCAATGCATCGCCGATTTCGCCGCCGCCATACTGGGTGAGCAGGATGCCATTGCGCGGGCTGCCGGCGGACTGTTCGGCGAGTTGCCGCCGTTCTGCCTCGCTGTCGGGCAGTTGCATGTTCAGCCGCCCGAGCACCTCGATCACCTCGCCTGGCGAAAGCGGCTGGAAGCGGATCACCTGGCAGCGCGACCGGATGGTCGGCAGCAGGCCGCCGGGCGCATGCGCGATGAGCACGAAGACGGTGCGCGCCGGCGGCTCTTCCAGGTTCTTGAGCAGCGCGTTGGCGGCGTTGCGGTTCATGTCGTCGGCCGGGTCGACGATCACCACGCGCCAGCCGCCATCATGCGCGGTGAGCGACAGGAAGCGCCCGACCTTGCGCACCTCCTCGACCGACACCACGGTCTTGAAACCCTTGCCGCTGTCGGAAGCCGGCCGCGTGAGATGCAGGAGCGAAGGATGCGCCGCGTTGGCGACAAGCCGGAACGGCGTCGAAGCCGGATCGGGCGCGCTCAGCATCTCCGGTGCGCGCGACGGCTCGGGGTGGCGGAAGAGATGATGCGCGAGATGGAAGGCCAGCGTCGCCTTGCCGATGCCGGGCGGGCCGGCAAAAAGCAGCGCATGCGGCAGCTTGCCCGCGCGGTGTGCCGAGGCGAGCGTGGCTGCCGCCTCGCGGTGACCGACGAGGATCGGGTTTTCGGCCGGCTCCGGAACGCCGTCCAGCGTGTCGTGCTGCTCGGGATAGCCCTGGCTCATGCCTCGACAGGCTCCGTCCTGGCGGCCTTGCGCTCCAGCGCGGCGAACGCCGCCGCCGCCACCTGCGCCTCGACCTCGGCTTCGCCCGCCGCGGCATCGATCACCACGCAGCGTTGCGGCTCGCGCCTTGCGATGTCGAGATAGGCCTCGCGCCGCTTGCGGTGGATGTCGAGCGTTTCCTTCTCGTAACGGTCGGCGACGTCCTGGCCCCGCCGTGTTGCGGCGCGGCGCAGCCCCTCCTCCGGGTCGAGGTCGAGGATGAGGGTGAGGTCGGGCATCATGCCGTTGATGGCGACGCGCTCGAGTGCGGCCATGAACAGCGGATCGAGGTCGCTGCTCACCCCCTGATAGACGCGCGAGGAATCGAGAAAGCGGTCGACCAGCACCACCGCGCCGCGTTCGACCGCGGGGCGGATCACCTGCTCGACATGGTCGGAGCGCGCGGCGGCAAAAAGCAGCGCTTCCATCTTCGCCCCGAACGGCTCGGCCGCGCCTGAAAGCAGCACGTGGCGCACGGCCTCGGCGCCGGGCGAGCCACCCGGCTCGCGGCTGACGACGACCTCGTGGCCGCGTACGCGCAGCCTGTCGGCCAGCCGACCGATCTGGGTCGACTTGCCGGCACCCTCGCCGCCTTCGAATGTGATGAAAAAGCCGCTTGGCAATTCCGGTCCTTTCGACCGCTATCTAAAGCATGTCTCCCGAAAGTGTGCGCGGTTTCGGGATAAAGACATGCGTAAAATCAACAGCCTAAAGCGTGTCGCGTGAATCCTTTTTTCACGCGACACGCTTTAGTAGCGGGTGGCCAAAAGGTCCATTGGCTACTCGTCTGCTGCCACCGGCTTGCGCAACCATCCGAGCGCCAGTTCTGCGATCGCGTCCAGCGCCCGGTCGGGCAGCGAGCCCAGGCTGACGGATTCGGCCGTGAACAGAGGCGCCTCGAGCTTCAGCGCGTCGCCGACCCAGACCTTCAGGGCGCCGACATGCATGCCGGCCTCGACCGGCGCCACCAGCGGGCCTTCATAGACGATGCGCGCGATCAGCCGCTCGCGGTTGGTGACCGGAATCATGATCGCGACCGGCCCTTTGGCCTTGAGCATCACGCCGGCTTTCTCGCCGCCATAGACGGACGCCTCGCCGATCACCTCGTCGGGCGCGAAGATCGACTGCTTCTCGAAGGAGTTCATCGCCCATTCGAGCACCCGCCGGCCTTCATCCGCGCGCTCCTTGTCGGTCTTCATGCCGGAGAGAGCGGCAAACACCCGCTTGCCCTCGCGCGTGACCGAGCCGACGATCGCGTAGCCGGAAGCCTCCGTAAACCCGGTCTTCATGCCGTCGGCGCCTATGCCCATGGCGAGCAGCGGGTTGCGGTTGCGCTGCGTGATCTTGTTCCAGGTGAACTCCTCGATGGCGTAATATTTGTAGAACTCCGGATACTCGCGGAAGATGTGCAGCCCGAGCAGCGCCAGCTCGCGCATGGTCACCACCTGCCCTTCCGCCGGCAGGCCGTTCGAGTTCTTGAAGGTCGATCGCTTCAGGCCGATCTCGCGCGCCCGCGCCGTCATCATCCCGGCGAACTTGTCCTCGGTTCCGCCGAGCGCCTCGGCGATCACGATGCAGCCGTCATTGGCCGACTGCACGATCACACCCTTGATCAGATCCTCGACCCGGATCTCGGAATTGATCTCGGCGAACATGGTGGAACCGCCGGACGGCGCGCCGCCCTTGCGCCAGGCATTCTCGCTCACCTTGAACTTGTCCTCGAGCGAAAGCTTGCCTGTCTTTATTGCGTGAAAGACGATCTCCATCGTCATCAGCTTGGCCAGCGAGGCGGGCGGGATGAGCTTGTCCGCGTCCTTTGAATAAAGGACGGTGCCGGTATCGGCATCGATGACGAAGGCCTGCCCTGCCCTGGTCTCGAAACTCTGCGCGCCCGCCGGCAGCGCAGACAACGCCAAGCCGGCCAAAACCAGAAGCATCAAGCGAAGAAATCCAGGCATCAGTCTGTCCTGCATGCGTTTTTTTGGGCGAGCGCGCAAACTATCAGGGGCACAGCGTCGATCAACCTTTAGCGGTTCGCACCGGCGATAAAAAGGCGTTGATTGGAGGGTGCGTCTCGCTCACCACGGCGGCGGGGCGCCGCCCTCCAAATTGGGACACATGGCAGAGGCTGGAAAGATCGGCGCGAGGCGCCCCCCTCTGTCCTGCCGGACATCTCCCCCTCTTCTTGGGGAGAGATTGGCTGTCGTCTCGACTTTCGCCAACCGTCATGGGTCGCAGGTTGGCGAAATCATAGCGGCCGTCCAATCTCCCCCCTTGAGGGGGAGATGTCCGGCAGGACAGAGGGGGGCGACGTAGAGCGCCGCGCCTGCCAGAAAGTTCAACGCTACTCGCGCACCGTCAGCGCGTCCGGCGCTCCCGCCTGCCAGGCGGCTTCGAGGATCGCGTCGACGCCCGCACGGCCGTCAGGCCGCACATTGAGCTCGTACCAGGTCTCCCCTGCCTCGAGCGAAATCCCGATCTCGGTGCGTCCGAACTCCGCCAGCCTGGTTGCCACCGACTTCGCCTCCGTCTCGGACGCGAAGGCGCCGGCAGCGACATACTCCTCGCCCGGCGTCCCGTTCCGGGCGGTCCAGGCAGCGGCCAGCTCATCCGGGCTCATGCGCGCAGCCGCCCGGTCGAACGCCGCGAAAGCCGCGCTCGCGCTCTTCACGCGCTCGTCGGCATAGGAGGTGACCATGGCGATCTGCGTCTCGCCCGAATAAAAACCCTCGAGCGGCCTTTCCGGCACGAGCGGGCCGAGATCCGGCAGCATGGTGTCGCCACCGAATCCGAGCGGCTCCGCAGCCGCCGGAGCCGGCGGCTGAAGCACCATGATCGGCGCCGAGGCAACCGCGACCGGCGCGCGCTTCACAGCCATGCCGCCCAAGGCCACCGCCCCACCGGCCGCACCGACCGTCCCGACAGGGGTCGGTCCGTTCATGGCGATCATCACGCCGTCGGGCAGCCCGTCCGACAGCGGGTCGGGCGTGATGTCCATGTTCTTGCCGGGGCGGTAGGACGCCATCAGATAGCGGTCGTCCTGGCCGTCCAGCGGCGCGCGCCCGACATATTCGACCTTCACCTTGGCGACGCCGGCATGCGTGTAATCGAGCAGTTCGGCGGCGCGCTTGGAGAGATCGATGATGCGGCCGTTCGCATACGGCCCGCGGTCGTTGACGCGCACGATCACCGACGCGCCGTTCTTCGTATTGGTGACGCGTGCATAGCTCGGCAGCGGCATGGTCGGATGCGCCGCCGTCAGATGCGTCATGTCGTAGATTTCACCATTGGCCGTGAGCCGGCCGTGAAACGCATCGCCATACCAGGAAGCGGCGCCGGTCTTGGCGTAATTCCGGTCTTCCTTGGGGTAATACCACTTGCCCTTGACCTTGTAGGGCTTGCCGACCTGGTCGCGCCCGCCGCCGCGCGGCAGCCGCGAGCGTTTGGTCGTGACGCGCGGGCTCGCCTTCACGCCGTATTCGGCCTCCGAGAAATATTCGGTCGACCGCTTCTTGACGTGCATGCTCTTGGGCCCGTCGGTCGAGCCGCAGGCCGCGAGCGAGAAAGCCACCGAGGCGAACAGGATGAGATGTGCTGCCCGCCGGCGGCGCGAAGAATTCATGAACAGCCCGTCCCCCGACGATCGCGAACCTGGCACCTACACCACCAACGCAACTTCGACCAGTCGTGCCGGCGGTACAACTCCTGCGCGACAGGCCCCTCGCCTTTCATGCGCAGCAATTGCTTACAAGCCTGTTAAGCGACTATGGCGATATGCGGGCGAGAATATGGCGCTGCCCGCGCAAAGCCTGGAGAGGCGGCAGAAAACGGGCCCTGGACCGCCGTGGGCCGTTCGGCTGGCCGTCTCCGCCGCGCGCTCGACGGCGCTTTCGGGGTCGACCAATGTCCGAGGGTTCGGACGCGATCATTGGCTGTGGAGCCGACACTCCCGCGATGATCGCCGCCCCTGTCATATACCCTATCGACCGTGCACGGCTTGCGCGGCTAGTCGTTTCAATCACAATATAAAAGTCCTCAGGGGTGGTGTTGGGCGGATGAAAGTACCGAAATCGTTCGCGAAGATTCGTGAGTTACTTGACCGACCTTCTCACGCCTATCTGCCATCGACGGAGACCTTTGCGGAGCTGGATGCCAGCCGGCTGACCGGTGACCTGAAGCTGCGCGAGCGCGGCCAGGAGCGCGGCAGCCAGAGCTTGCCGAAACCGGAAGAGACCGTCTTCGACGCCGTTGAAGCCGAGGTGGTCGAGCTCGTCAGCGCGACGCAGAAGCGCAGCCACGACCAACTCGAGAATGATTTGAGCGGTTACCGGCAAAGGCTGATCGACCTCGACTTCGAGGCGCGTTTCTCGGCGATCAGGTCGGCATCGCAGATCGGCCTCACCGAAATATTCGCCGAAAACCAGATGGGCCTGGACGATCTCCAGCCCTTGCGCGAGGACGTGAAGGAGGTCGCCGATTGGCGCGCCGATTTTCGCCAGCGCAACCGGCTTCGCCGCCCGGCCAAGAAGACAAGCGCGCGGGGGACCACGCTCAAATGGCTGCTGATCGTCTTCCTGGTGCTGGTCGAGCTGGTGGTCAATGGCGAGCTGCTCAGCAAGAGCAATGAGCTTGGCCTGGTCGGCGGCATCATCGAGGCGACGATCTTCGCCTTCTTGAACATCGGCGTGGCGCTGCTCTTCGCATTTTACCTGATCGTCCAGCTCAACCACGCAAACGTGCTGCGCAAGTTCATCGGGCTGGTCTCGCTGCTGCTTTACCTGGCGCTGGCGATCGGCATCAATCTCGCGCTGGCGCACTATCGCGAGGTGGCCGGCACTTTCGTGTCTGGCGCCGATCAGATCATCCTGCAGCGCCTGCAGGCCGACCCCTTCGGGCTGGTGGAGTTTCGCTCCTGGGTGCTGTTCGGATTGGGATTGCTGTTCTCCGTCATCGCCCTGATCGACGGGTTGTCCATGCGCGACACCTATCCAGGCTATGCCGCCGTCGACAAGCGGCTGGAAAAGGCCAGGGCGAAGTTCGTGGCGCAGCGGCAGAACCTGATCGGCGAGCTATCCGATGTGCGCGACGACATCGTCGAGGACCTGCGCGAGATGCAGACCGACCTCAGCAAGCGGCGCACGGAGCATGACACGATCGTGACCGCACGCGCGCGCAAGCTGACGCTGTTCGACGTCCACCAGGAACATCTCGAAAAGGCCGCCAACCTTCTTCTGCGGGCCTATCGCGATGCCAATGTGAAGGCGCGTTCCACGCCGGCGCCGGCGCATTTCGGCAGCGGCTTCGCGCTCAAGCGCATTGCGGTGCAGCTCCCGCGCGACGGCGAATGGAACAGCGAAGATCTGCAGCGCTCGATCCGCGAAGCGCAGGGCCATCTCGATGCCCTGCTCAAGGACCTGAGCGCGCGCTTCGAGGAAGCGATCAAGACCTATCTCGGGCTCGATCTGATTACGCCGGACAAATGATGGCGAGACGCGGACGCAACAGGCGCAGGGGCAGCAGCGAAGGCAGCTGGCTGCCGGTGATCGTCTTTGGGCTGGTGCTGGTCGGGCTGATCGTGGGGATCGGTTATCTCTACCTGGAGGCGACGTCACGGCATGTGGAACTGGATGAAGCGACGCTCTGCCCGTTGACCGGTCCGACCGGGCAGACGCTGGTGCTGGTCGACACCACCGACGCGATCGCGCCGATCACCCAGACCCAGCTCACTGCGATGCTGAAAGATGCGGCGTTCGGCACGGCCAAGGGCACGCTCTTCGAAATCCGCGTGCTGAAGACCGCCTCGCCTTTCACCGAAACGCTCTTTTCCCTGTGCAACCCGGGCGACGGCCGGGAGCTTGGCGAGATCATCGCCAATCCGGACCTGGCGCTGCGCAAATGGAAGGAAGGTTTCGAGCAGCCGCTGCTCGACGCGATGGTGAAATCGCTGACGGCCGGCGCCGGCGAGACATCCCCGATCATGGCCGGCATCCAGGCGGTCGCCGTGGCGCATCTGACGGCCGACGCCGACCGTAAGCAGCCTGCGAGCCTCGTCGTCATTTCCGACATGCTGGAGAACACGGAGCGCTTCTCGCATTATCGCGAAGGCACCGATTTCGCAGTGTTCGAGGCGTCACCCGCAGCGCGCCATTTTGCCACCGACCTTGCCGGAAAGGACGTCAGCCTCTGGGTGATCCGTCGCGACAGCCGCGTCGACAGCGTTGCGCTGGTCGAGTTCTGGCGGCGCTGGGTCGATTACAATCACGGCGCTTTCGCCAGCGCCAAGGCGCTTCAGGGTATCGAGTGATGGCGCCGCGGCCGCACTATCGCACCGCCGACGTCGCACCTTCGGGGGCGTTCTTCCTTTTCACGCTTCTCGGCATCGGCTTCATCGTCGGCTCGAAACTGCTGCAGGTCCACCCGGCCCTGGTGATCCTCGGGCCGCTGCTGCTGATGGCGACCTATGCCGTGCTCGTGCTTTTCGCCACGCGGCTGCGCCTGCGCGACGACCAGACCGGCGACAATTTCTATTACATGGGTTTCATCTTCACGCTCGCCAGCTTGGCGGTCTCCCTCTACCAATATAGCGGCGGCGCCAATGTGGACGAGATCGTCCGCAATTTCGGCGTGGCCGTGTCCTCCACCATCATGGGCATCGCCTGCCGCATCTTCTTCAACCAGATCCGGCGCGACCCGATCGAGGTCGAGCATGTCTCGCGCCTGGAGCTGGCGGAGGCCGCGCGCCGCGTGCGGCGCGAGCTCGACGGCACCCTGCGCGAGCTGGCGCACTTCCGGCGCACCAACCAGCAGATGATCGAGGAGGCTTTCCACGAGCTTCACGCCAAGGTCGCCGAAAGTGCCGCGGCGATGCTGTCGCAAATGGAGAATTTCACGCGCGAGGCGAACGAAAAGCTCGCCAGGTCGGCAGCCGCACTCGACGTTTCCGTCGACCTCGGCACCATGCGTACGCGCTTCGAGGAGGCCACCGCGTCAATAAGAAGTCTGAATTCGGCGCTAGCGGACTCGACGGCCGGCGTCTCGGCGGCGGCCAAATCCGCCACGGAAAAGCTCGAGGCGATGGCAATGCCGGACAAGGTCATCGAGGTGACGATGAAGCCGGCGGTCGACGGCCTCAATCAGGCGATCTCGGTTGCCATCGACAAGCTGGACATCGGGATCGGCGAGCTGAAGCGGTTGCGCAGGGACGTCAGGCGGCGCCGCAGACGAAGCGCGAAGCTCAACTGGTGGCCATTCGGCCGCGCGGTGAAGAAGGCGGCCGAGCAACCGCCGGCGAAGTAGGGAGCAGAGCATGTCGGCGCCGGCAATGGTGATCGCGGAAAACGAGCGAGGCCACCGTCGCGGAGTCGTGCTCGGCCTGACCATGGCGGAGCTGATGCTCCTGCTGCTGTTCTGTCTCCTGCTCGTCGCGGCGAGCCTGCTGAAGGAGAAAGACACCCAGATCGAGACGTTGAAGGAGCGGGAAGCGGTGACGCGGGCGATGCTGGCAAAAGCCCTGCCCGAAGCCGTCGCCGCCGGTGGCGCAAGCGTTGCCGACATGAAGCTGGCTCTGGTGCTGGTTGCCGAGTTGCGCGCGCGCGGCATCGACCCTGCGAGCCTCGATCTGTCCGGCCTGATGCAGCTTGACGCCGACATCAAACTGCAGCTCGACCAGTTGCGGGAGCTTTCGCCCGACCCGTCGGTGCCGATGCCCGAGAAGAACTGGACGGAGCTGGTCACCGCCCGGGATTTCGTCGCGACGATCAATGGGCTTGGCGGCGACGTTACGGCATTGATGCGGCCCGAGATTGCAGCCGCGCTTTCCGAGCTTTCGAAAAAGATCGCGGCCGAGCCCGATATCGCCAGGCGGCTGCAGCCGCTGGTCAAGGAGAACTGGACCACCCTGGTGGCCGCCGAGACCTTGCTCAGGCAGGTCAAGGAGAACGGCGGCGACGTTCATGGGCTGACGGCGCCGGGAATGGCGCCGCTGCTGACCGAGATATCCGCGCGTGGCGCCGATCCCGGCTTGCCGGAGGCGCTTTCGGCTGCCCTGGCCCAGGTTTCCGGCGAAGGCGACAAGTCCGGCAAGAATTTTTGGCCGCCGATCATCACGCTCGCCGATGACGGCTATTCCTTTTCGCTCGGCAGCGCGGAGATCACACGCGCTTTTTCCGACAAGCTGCGTGGCGAGACGGGCCAGCAACTTGCCGGACTGCTCGATCAGTATGGGGTCGACGTCATCGAGGTGGTTGGCCACACGGACGAGCTGACGATCAAGCCGAGAGGCCCGTCCAACATGGACAAGATGGCGATCGGCGCGCTCAACGGCACGACCGCATCGGGCGACCTCATCCCGGCCGACAATGCCGGATTGGGGCTCTCGCGCGCCATCGCCGTCGCGAGCATTTTACGCGGTTTGCCGCAGCTCGGCGGAACCAAGATCATTCCCTATTCGGCCGCCCAGCTGGTGATGCCCGGCGATACCGTTGCCGACGGCTCGCAGGCCGGCGATCAGAAGCAGCGACGACGGATCGAGATTCGTCTGCGTCGGTCGAACAACCGGGAATAGGACTGCGGCGCCCGCGTCGGAGCTCAGTTTCCGCCGAAGCGGCCAAACGGATCGACGGGATTGACAGTGCAACGCGAGCGGATATCCGCCGCCGCCAGATCGCCTTCGGGGCCGAAGACGAAACGGCCGTTCTGCCAATTGTAGCCGATCTGGGCGCCGCCCAGCGCACCCGTTCCGTTGGTCGACGTGGCGTTGAGGTCGCCGATGCGCGTCGGAACCAGCACGACCGGCGCGAGGGCCTGGTATGCCGCCGATGGTTAAGAGCCGGGGAAGAGCCCCCGAGCCGACCGGCGATTTTCATCGATCTAGCGGACGATTTCCTCGATCTGGAATGCGAGCTCGGTCGATGACATCGCCTCGCCGTTCGCAAGGACGATGACCGTGTCGCCGGAGGTGAGATTGCGGACATAGGCGGTCGACACTCCGTACCAGCCCCCGGAATGCCAGCAATAATCCTGCCCGTCCGCCGCTTCGATGCTCCACCCAAACCCGTAGCCGGCACCGTCCTCCTGCCGCAGCGGCGAGCCGTCATCCATGGTACCGGTCTCGCATAGGGCTCTCGTAGCTTCCGCGTCGAGCAGGCTGTGCGCGACGAGCGCCGCCTCGTAGCGGGCAAGATCCTCGATCGAAGACAGCACCCCGCCGTCGCCTTCGACGACATACGGCTCGAAGCTCGGCGTGAACGCACCGTCGGTGCCGGCGTAGCCCTTGGCGACGCGTTTCGGATCGACGGGCACGACCACGCCGGTCCCCTTCATGCCCAATGGTGCGAACACTCTGGCTGCAAGGATCTCGGCGAGGCTGGCCTTGCCGGCGCGCGCCGCGATGGCGCTGGCGAGCACGATGTAGGCCGAGTTCGAATATTCGAACTGCGTGCCGGGCGCGCGCCGCAGCGGTCGCCCGGCGAGCCATGCGACGACTTCTTCATTGGTCGTGGCCGGTGTGTATTCGAAGCCATCGCCGGCATCGAGATAGTCCGGCAGCCCGGCCAGATGGCGCACGAGATCGCCGATCATGAGCGGCCGCCAGCCGGCACCGTGGCTCCTGAACGCCGGCAGCACCTCTTTGACCGGCGTTTCCAGCTTGAGCGCGCCCTCCTCGACCAGGAGCATGAGCGCGAGGTCCGTCATCTGCTTGGAGACCGATGCGAGGTCGAACACCGTCTTCTCGTCGACGGGGATTTTTGTCTCGAGATCGGCATAGCCATATCCCTTCATGTGCAGGACCTTGCCGTTACGCGTGACCAGAACGGCGATACCCGGCGCGTCCCCCCCAACATAAGGCTCGACGGCCGCATCGACATCGGCGCGCACCGGCTGCTCCTGCGCGCCGGCAACGCCGGCCAGCGTGCAGAGCGCGATCGCCGACAGAGTGGCTTTCATCGCCAGATCCTATTGCGCCGTGGATACGACTTGTTCGGCCTGCCGATATCGCTGCACGATGCCGAGATAACGGCCGAGAAAATTGCCGATGACGAAGCCCGAAACGATGGCATCGACGGCCAGGAACGAGAGCGTGGTCGGCGCGGTCGGGTCGGCATAGAGCCAATAGCCGAGCGCATATTTCGACACGAAGATCGCCAGCATCAGGATCAGCGGTATCGGGCTGCCGGAGATTTCGACCGACCGGTCGCCGCTGCCGCGAACGGTCCCCAGCCTCGACAGCCCAAAGCCGCAGCCCACGCCGGCAGCGAGCGCCGCGACGAAGATCGCGACGGCCGTCCCGTTCAACCCGAGGGTCTGGAACAGGCTGTAGATGCCCAAGGCTGCGAAAAAGGCCGGCATGATGGCGAGCGTCACGAGCGAGACGGTGCGTGTTCGCAGCCCCTGCACGCCTTTCCAGAGCAGATAGGCGAAGATCGCAAACACCCACCACGGTGTGTGCTCGAAGAAGCCTTTTATGATGTCCATGCGCAGACCCGCCTCGGCCGGGGCTTTCCATGATTTGTACTCAATTGGAATTCCGGTTGGAAATGAAGTTGTAATGGAAGGCTTCTAAACTGGGGAGGCCTGCTTCCCACACGCAGGCCTTGTCGTCACTGCGAAGCCAGGGAAAGCATCATGAGTGCAAGAAGCTCTCTCATGGCCGCCATGATTGCCAGCATCACAAGCATTTCCGTCCTGTTGGAGACCAGCGCCATGGCGCAACCTGCCCTGCCCGCCGAGATCGGCTGCTATTTCGAAACGGTTGAAAAGCAGAATTCTTCGGCGTTCGGCGATTGCTTCACGGATGACGCCGAAATCCTGGATGTCGGCCGGCCGATACGAGGCCGCGCCGCCATCGTTGACTGGGCGAACGACGAGGTCATGGGTGGCAGATATACGGTCCACGAGTTCGGTTCGACCTCATCGGGCGGCGAGATCCTGCTGACTTTCGTTCCACCCGGTGCGGCGTCCGGCTTCAAGGCGCGCTATGCGATCACCACCAAAGATGGGAAGATCCATCGAATGGTGCTCAAATACGCCTGAGGCGGACACATCGTCATCGTTCAAAAGCTGGCGCAAAGCGCGCAGTCGCGCCCGCACAACCAGAACCAAATTGACCTTCGATCTGCTTTACAGCGCGCGCTGCAAACGCGCCGGAATCGGTCGGCGGGAAGCCCCTCAGCCCTGCCGGACATCTCCCCTCCTCTTGGGAGATTGGCTGTCATCTCGACTTTCGCCAATCGCCAACGTCGCAGGTTGGCGAAATCATAGCGGCCGTCCAATCTCCCCCCTTGAGGGCAGGGCAATCGCATATGACGTCGAGGGGCGAAGCACCCCCACTCCGTCACGCTTCGCGTGCCACCTCTCCCCCTGCCCGGGGGAGAGGAAAGGCGCCAAGAGTACGGCCGTCCTTCCTCTCCCCCGTCGATCGGGGGAGAGGTGGCGCCGCGAAGCGGCGACGGAGTGGGGGTCGATCGCCATACCCGATTGCCCTGCCCTTGAGGGGAAGATGTCCGGCAGGACAAGGGGGGCAACGTAGAGCGCCGCGTCCGTTAGAAAGCCTTTAGAGCGTGAGAATGTACCCGACGATGACTGCCGCGCCGATCCCGGCGAGAACCTTGCCGGCAGCAATAATGCTCGGATGCCGCTCCCTGAAATAAGGAGCCCTCTCCCAATTGTACGCCATCACACATACCCCATACCCTGGCCCCGTTTCGCACGAATTCGCGCCTCTGTCAAAATTAGGCAACATTTCCAGCCTGTTAGCTTCACGTCGCTAGCGGGGAAGGTGCCCTGAGCGATGGCGCCTTGGCCTGAGCAGTGTCAGCGGGTGCCTGCGAATTGCGTGAAAGGGACGTTCGGGAAGATGCGTGCAGCACTGCCCATCATCGCGATCCTGGTCGCACTGTGCGGTTGCCAGACAAAGCCAGACGCTCCAGGCAACCCCACGCATCGTTGCGTGGTCACGCCGTACGATCTCGTCGCATGCAGCGAGACCGCTGACTGATCTGAGCCGTCGTTGCGGCGACCCACTTGCGCTGGTGGCAGCCGTACCCGTTCAACCTTCGTGATGTTTGCGTTCGCAGGAGAACAGGAATGAAAATCGTTCTAACCGCCGCGATCCTGGCGCTCATCGCGCAACCCGCGTTTGCCGAAGACATGCGCTGGACGGGCGGTTCCGACGAACTGAACGCCGTGCTCAACTACGGCGTGCCCAGCACCGGCAATATCCCGATTTCCTTCTACTGCACGCCGGAGGTCGACATCGTCTACGTCGTCTATGAATTCCGGCCGGCCAATGCGACCGAGGCGATGGAGGTGGATTTCCTTCTCAGCGCCGGCGGCATCGATATTCCGGTCGGCGCCATCGGCTACGAAATCCTGATGGACAAGAGTTTCATGCTCGAAGGCCAGATCATTTTCGACCAGAAGTTCGTCGACTTCATCTCAGCGCCTGGCGTGATCACAGCCACCGCGGAGGGCAAGAGCGAAACCTTCCCGCTCGCAGGCGCCCGCGAAGCAGCCGGCCCGCTGCTCGCCATGTGCGGGCGCAATGCGCCTTGAAAAGGGTTATGCGTTCGCGCATATCCGTCGCGCCGGAGGGATGGCCGAGCGGTTTAAGGCACCGGTCTTGAAAACCGGCGTGGGGGCGACTCCACCGTGGGTTCGAATCCCACTCCCTCCGCCAAATTTCGCTCTTCGAGCTTCGGGCTGCCAATCGAAGACCGGATAGGAGCCGATACGGTTGGCCGTCTGCCGTCCCGCGGTTCGAAACCGCTCCGGCGCCCTACCTCGCAGTCCACCACGCCTCGCGCCGCATGGTCGAGCCTATGAGAGCTCCGGCAAGGCGAAATGCGTCTTCAGCTGCCTGGCGTGCACGGAAGTGGGTACCAGGCGCAAAACGCTGTCGCGGAGCCGTGCGAGAAGCGGGCTGGCGACCTGTGCGACCTTGGTCGATTCATGAAGTTGTACAACGCGTGTCGCCACTTTGGACAAACGACGAGCGGCACATCGTACAAACGGCTTCAATCTTTGGATGTCTCAGCCACTGGAGAATGGGTCGAGTTTGTAAATTCCGTGTGGGACGCTGTGATCGGAATCTTAAAACAAGAACCTGGCAATGACCTCCACGATGTCGAGGATATCCGCACTATACGATTTTGGGGTTACCCGACCGGTTTGATCACTGGCTAAGGCCACCCGTCTTCAATGAACCTCACTCCGATACTCCCCACCGAGAGGATGAGGATTAGAAATGAGATCGCGGCAGAAAGCCCCATCAGCCAGAGATCCGCTCGGCGAATCGGCTCGTCACGCTCCCAATATCGTCGAGTCATGTTCTCGTACGAGTAGGAACCGAAAAACACTGACGCGGCTGCAAAGCAAAATCCGACGCAAAAGACGCCAGCAAAGAAAACAGCGCTCTTTTGGTAGTCGCTGGCGCCCCCGACTAGTTGCATGGCACCGATAGCAGCAGCCCCGTGACCCACCAATAGGGACGTGCAGAGGGAACCTATCCGGTCGAATTTTTCCCTCGTTCTCGACTGTATCTCCTCGACGGCGCGACGGACCTCGTCACGAGTCGTGAGCAGCCGAACAATTTCCTTGGGAACATTCTCAAGGTCTATTTGGTCCTCAACCACGGCGCCCATCCACCCTACTTGTCCGGATCGCAATCTTAGCGCCTTGGCAGCACAAGAGGCTAGGTCTTTGTGCTTGCTCTTTACAATACCGCCGTTCCAGTGCGGGGCGCTCTAGTAACGGAGATCAGAAGCTCGTTCCGCATCTCGCGGCGTTAGGCATCAACAAACTCGCGGCTGCAGCGGGGCGGGCGCAAGCCGGGGCAGCAGACGCGGCCTCGGGCGTCGAGTTCAAACTCTCGTTCTCACTCTCCGCCAGTGTGGTTCACGTCTAATCGAGCGCGCAGCCACACAGTCACGACGCTCGAAACAACCGGTCGCGCACTGCGCGGTACCGGCACAGTGCCGTCTCCAGTTCATCGAAGTTCCGGCTATCCGGCCGATAGACGCGCCCCTTACCGGTCAGCGCAGCGGAGGCTTCATTGATCGTGGCGAATTGCCCGTCGGCCGTCGCTGCCAGCAGGGCCGCGCCGCGGGCGCCAAATTGCGACCCCTCCGGCACCTCGATCGGGTGCTTCACCAGATCGCAGATCAGCTGGACCCAGAGCTGGTTTTTCGCGCCGCCCCCGGTGAGCAGCATGCGCTCGCCGTCGAAGTTGAGCGCGTCGAGCAGGTCGACCATGGCGAAGGCGACGCCTTCGATGACGGCGCGGAACATGGCGGCGTGATCGTGCCGCGGCGTGAGGCCGGCGAACTGGGCGCGCGCGCGGCGGTCGACCTGCGGGGCGATGATGCCGCTGTCGGAGAGGTAAGGCAGATAGGTCAGGCCGCCTGCGCCGACGGGCGTCGCAGCGAGCATCTCGTTCAGCTTTGCGAAGCGACCGGGGTCCTGTGCGAGGTCGGGTGCCAGCGTCGCAAAGGCCCAATCGAGATTGAGGGTGCCGGCGACGTTGATCATCGCCCGGTACCAGCGGTGGCCCGGCAGCGTGAACAGCAGGCCGATGTCCGCGGGTTCGAAGACCGGCCGGTCATGCGTCACGCCGACCATGCATGCGGTGCCCAGCACGGCGGTGGCCGTGCCGGTCGCGAGGCCGCCCGCGCCGATCACGGTTGCGGCGACATCGCCTGCGCCGATCGCGACGGGAAGCCCTTCGGGCAGGCCGGTCTGGCTCGCGGCCTCAGCGGTCAGGCCGCCGTCGAACGTCTCGGAATCGTGCACCGGCGGCAGCAGCGGCTCATATTTGGCGAGGCCGAACAGGTCGATCATTGCGGGCGACCGGTCGCGCGCGATGGCCGAGCCGGGCAGCACGGCAGCCTCGCTGCGATCCGTGGCGATGCGGCCGGTCATGCGCAGGCGCAGGAAATCCTTGAAACACAGCACGTGCCGGGCGCGGGCGAGCGTTTCGGGCTCGTGGCGCGCCAGCCAGGCGAGAACCGGCAGCGTGCAGCCCTGCTGCATGACCGAGCCGGAGGACGCGAAGATGCGGGAGAGGAAGGACGGGTCGTCGGCAAGCCGCTCGTCGATCATTCCCTGGGCGCGGCTGTCCTCCCAGGTGATCGCCGGTCGCAGCGGAGCGCCATTGGCGTCGAGCAGCCAGACGCCGACCATGGCGGCCGACAGGCCGATGCCGCCGATGCGGCGTGGGTCGATGCCGCTTGCGGCGACGACGCGGCGCATGACCTCGGCGGCGGCCGCCCAGGCTTCGTCCGGGTCGATCTCGCTCCAGCCGGGATGCGGCCGGCGCACCGTCGTCGGCTTTTCTGCGACGGCGATCTCGCGGCCGCTCAGGTCGAAGATCGCGGCTTTGGTGAGCGACGTGCCGGCATCGAGGCCGAGATAGAATTCGCCGCTCATGCGAGCTGCCCTGCCCGCTTGGCGAAACGGCGCCAGGCCTGGTCCATGGCATGCCGGTCGCTTGGGTTGGGCCGGTGCGTTCGCTCGATGCGCACCGAGCGCGCGATGACGGCGGAGAGCTCCGCCTTTTCGATTCCCGCGCGGGCGAGGATCGCGGCGCCGACCGCGGAGGCGTCGCCCTGCGCGATGATCCGCACCTCACGGTCGAGGGCGTCGGCGATGATCTGGCACCAGGCCGGCGAACGTGCCCCGCCCTCGGCGAGATGGACGGTGCCCAGCGCGACGCCGGCATTCTCGAATGTCTCGAGCGAGGCCCGGATGTTGAAGGCGACGCCCTCGTAGACCGAGCGCGCAAAAGCCGCCGCACCATGCGTGGCGTCCAGCCCGGCGAAGGCGGCGCGCCGCGATGCATCGTTCCAGGGTGTGCCGGCACCTTCGAGGAAAGGCAGGAAGCTGGCGCCGGCGGACCCGGCGGGTGCTTGCGCCAGCAGCCGATCCAGATCCTCGAAGGATGGCCAGGCTCCCGAGAAGCCGGCGATGAGGCTGCGCAGCCAGGCGATCGAGAGGCCGCCGGCCGGTATCAGCCCCAGCCACAATTCGCGGTCGGAGGCGACATGCGCCATCCGCCACAGGCCGCCCACCGCACCCGGCGCCCGGTTCGGCACCGCCGCCACGATGTGGCCGGCAGTGCCGAGCGTGACGGCAACCGTGCCGGTGTCGAATGCGCCGCAGCCGACGGCCAGCGCGCCGGTGTCACCCGAACCCGGAACGACGGGCGTTCCCTGCGGCAAGCCTGTCTCGGCGGCAGCCCTGGCATGAACCTGCCCGGCTATTCCTGTCGCGGAGCGGATCGGCGGCAGCTTGCTGGCGTCGATGCCCGCGAGCGCGACGAGATCGTCCGCCCATGCCCGCTGCCTGAGATCCATCATCAGGGTCGCGGATGCCTCGTTGGCCTCCGTCGCGAAGGCGCCCGTCAGCCGCCACAGAATGTAGTCCTTCACCTGGAAGACCGTCGCGGTGCGCCGCATCACCTCCGGCTCGTGCCGCGCGAGCCAGCGCAGTTTCGGCAGCACGGCGATCGGCGAGATCGGGGACGAGGTCGCTTCGGTCAGCCGGTCGGCGTGGTGCGCCTGCAATTCGGCCGTCTCCTCGCCGCCGCGCTGGTCGAGCCAGATGAGGCTCGGGCGAAGCACGCCGCCTTCTCCATCGACCAGCACGATGCCGTTGAGCTGGCCGGACAGGCCGATGCCGCCAAGCCTTTGCCTGTCGATGCCGGCGAGCACGCTGCGGCAGACCTCGACCAGGGCCCGCCACCATGCTTCCGGATCCTGCTCGGCCCGGTCGGCGGCGGGTTTCGTCATTTCGTACGGCGCGCTTGCCGAGGCCAGGATGACACCGTCGGCATCGACGGCGACCGCCTTCACCGCCGAGGTGCCGAAGTCGATGCCGAGCAAAAGCGCGTCAGCCACCGCGCCGCCCTTGCTGGTAGATGATCGCGGCGACCGCGATGATCAGCCCTTGCACGATCAGCTTGCCGGGCTCGGTTACGCCGAAGACGGTGAGCAGATTGAGCACCATGACCAGGAGCGCGGTGCCGCACACCGTGCCGATCGCGCCGCCGGCGCCGCCGCCGAAAACCGCGCCGCCGAGGATCACCGCTGCGATCGAGCTCAGCACATAGTCGGCGCCGAGATTGAGAGAGCCGACGCCGATCAGCCCGGACAGGATCAGTCCGCTGCTGGCGGCGAATAGGCCGGAGAGGACATGCGAAACGAGCAGCGTGGTGTTGACCGGAATGCCTGAATAGGTCGCGGCGGAAGGATTGTCGCCGGCGGCAAAGATGTAGCGGCCAAGCGTCAGGCGGCGGAGCAGGATGAAGGTCACGACGGCGAAGGCTGCCCAGATCAGGCCGGAGACGGGAACGACGTCGATCCGCCCTCGCCCGAGCCATTTGATCAGCTCCGGCATGGCGTTGCCCGGCGCGCCGCCGGAATAGAGAAAGCCGATGCCGGTGACGATCGCCGCGGTGCCGAGCGTGACCACCACCGCCGAGGCGCGCAGCACGGTGACGAGGATGCCGTTGACGAGGCCGATCGCCAGGCCGGCCGACAGCGCCACCGTGAGCACGATCGCCGGATGGTAGCCGTTCCACATCGCATGCGAGACGATCAGGTTGACGAAGGCGATCGTGGCGCCGATCGACAAATCGAGCGAGCGATTGGCGACGACAAAAGTCTGGCCGAGCGCGGCGATGCCCAGCGGTGCTGCCTGGCGCAGCAGGATCATCAGGAAGGGCAGCGACAGGAATTGCGGCTGCGTGAACGCGGCGAAGACGCAGACCGCGACAAGCCCCCAGAAGGCCGGCGGCAGGAAAAAGAGCATCCGCCTCACAGCCCGGCCTCCTTGCGGCGGAACAGGCTGACGGCCAGCACCAGCATCGAGCCCTTGACGATGAACTGGTAGTAGGGCGAGACGCCCGCGAGGTTGAGGCCGTTGTTGAGGATGCCGATGATGAGCACGCCGGCCACCGTGCCGATCGGCCCGCCGACACCGCCGGAAAGCAGCGTGCCGCCGAGTGCTGCGCCAAGCACGCTGTCGAGGCCGAGCGCGCTGCCGACATTCGGATCGCCGGAGGCGAGCCGGCCGGTCAGATAGGCGCCGGCGCACGCCGCCATCAGCGCCGAGATGACGTAGGTGGACATGCGGATGCGCGGCGCGGCGATGCCGCTCATCCACGCGGCTTGCGGATTGTGGCCGGTGGCATAGAGGCGAACGCCGTAGCGAGTGCTGTGCATGAGCCAGACCGCGGCGAGCACGGCGGCAACGATCCACCACAGTCCGGCGGGCAGGCCGAGCAGCGTTCCCGACGCGCTGCGGATGAAAAGAGCAGGCGCGATGCCGCCCGGCGTCGGCAAAAGGATCAGCGCCACGCCCTGCACGATCGAGCTCGTCGCCAGCGTCATGATGATCGGGTGCACGCGCAGATGCACGCAGCCCAGGCCGTTGACGAGGCCGACGCTGGCTGCCGCCGCGAAGGCGAGCGGGATCTTGATCGGGTCGGCCAGGTCGAGCGTCAGGATCGCCGACGACAGCGAGATGACGGCGCCGACCGACAGGTCGAACCCGGCGCTGAGCAGCACGAAGGTCTGGCCGAGCGCCACCAGGAACAGCGGCGCGAGCTGGCCCGAAAGATTGGAGAGATTGGTCGTGGAATAGAACGTGCCGGGCACCGACACGGCGAGCAGGAGAAGCATGGCCGCCAGCACGCAATAGGACAAGGCTGCGCCACGCTGGCGATACCAGAACGCATCCTGGCGGAAGCGGGTCAGCAGGCCGGGGCGGACCGGCTCGGCGGGCAGAGCGCTCATGCGGCCTCGCTTTCGGCGACGGGCAGCGCGGCGCGCAGCAGCGCATCCTCGCTGGCGCCTGCCGCCGGCATTTCGGCGACGAGGCGCCCGCCGCGGATGACCAGCAGCCGGTCGCAGAGGCCGATCAGCTCCGGCAGCTCGCGCGAGGTGACGAGGATGCCGCGCCCCTCGCCGGCGAAGCCGCGCAGCTGCTTATAAATCTCGCGCTTGGCGCCGACATCGACGCCGCGCGTCGGCTCCTCGCACAGCAGCACCCGCGCACCCGCCAGCAGCCAGCGGCCGAGCACGATTTTCTGCTGGTTGCCGCCCGACAGCTCGACGACCAGCGTGCGCGAATCCGGAGCCTTGACCGCAAGCTTGCCCATGATGTCGGTTATGCGCGCCCTGAAGCCGGGCAGCCACGAAAACAGCCCGCGCCGTGCGATGTCGGCCGTGGCCATGTTGGCGCCGATGTCGAGCGACAGGAATAGCCCATCATCCTTGCGGCTTTCCGGCACGAAGCCGAGGCCGGCGCCCATGCGCCTGCGTGCCGAATGGCTCTCGACGCGCGCGCCGCCAAGCTCGAGGCTGCCGCTGCGCGCGGGGTCGAAGCCGGCGAGAAGCCGCATCAGCTCCTGCTGGCCCTGGCCCTCGAGGCCGGCGATGCCGACGATCTCGCCCTCGCGAATGGCGAGCGAGACCGGCGCGCGCGCCGCGTCGCCGGCGAGACCCCTGGCCTCGAACAGGACCTTGCCGAGGCTGGCTGCGCGCGGCTCGAACAATTCCTCGATCGGCCGTCCGACCATGCCGCGAATGACCTCGTCGACATTGGTGTCGGCGGTGGCGACGCAGCGGACGAAGCGGCCATCCTTCATGATCGTGATGTCGTCGCAGATCGTGAAAATCTCGGCGAGGCGGTGCGAGATGTAGAAGATGACCTTGCCTTCCGCGGCGAGACGGCGGATCAGCGAGAAGAGCGTTTCGACCTCATGCGTGGCGAGCGCGGCAGTCGGCTCGTCGAAGATGAACACCGACGCATCCGCCAGCACGCCCTTGGCGATCTCGACCATCTGCTGGTGGCCGACGCTGAGCGAGCCGACGCGGCGTTGCGGATCGATGTGGAGGTCGAGCTCGGCAAGTGCCGCTGCCGTGCGGCGCGCGATCTCGCGGTTGCTCAACCGACGCCCCTCCTCCATCTCGCGGCCGAGAAACAGATTCTCCGCGACCGACAGGTTCGGCAGCAGCGAGAATTCCTGGAAGATGGTGGAGATGCCGGCTTGCTGCGCCTCGCGTGGATGGTCGAAGGAGACGGCAGCACCATTCAGCCGGATCGATCCGGCATCGGGCCTGAAGACGCCCGACAGAAGCTTCATCAGCGTGGACTTGCCCGCGCCGTTCTCGCCCATCACGGCATGAACCTTGCCGGCAAAACCGGAGAGCCGCATCTGCTGCAGCGCGTGCACGGCCCCGAAGGATTTCGAAAGGTTCTCGACCTCGATTACTGGTTCGGTCGCGGCGATCACGTCGGTCTGTGTGTCCCTCGCCCCGCCGGCAGGTCAATCGCGTATGGCGTAGTCGACCCCCACTCCGTCGCGCTTCGCGCGCCACCTCTCCCCCGATCGACGGGGGAGAGGAAGGTCGGCGCCGAGTTTTGCTCCTTCCTCTCCCCCGGGCAGGGGGAGAGGTGGCGCCGCGAAGCGGCGACGGAGTGGGGGTGCTTTGCTTCGCCGGCCATATGCGATTGCCCTGCCCTCAAGGGGAACTCCAGTGTAGAAAAAGGGCCAGGCGGCGGAAAGCCTGCCTGGCCCACATCATTTGCGAAAGCTCACTTCGCGTAGAGTTCCTTGAGCTTCTCTTCCGGCAGGATCGAGCCGACCCAGTAGGAGTCGTTCAAATCGGGCCGGTAGAGTGCGTCGAGCTCCTTCGAGGTGTAGGGCTCGGCGACCACCTTGTAGTTGGCGTAGATTTCCTGGCCGTTCAGCACGCCGACCGCGGCAGCGATGCCCTCGGCGACCATCCAGGTCGGGTTCTGCGGCGCGATCGAGTCAAAGCCGGCGGCCTGGTTCGCCTTCCACGCGCCGAAGAAGCCGTTGTTCGCCTCGCCGGTCATCGGCACCAGCGGCCGGCCGAGCTCGTTGAACACTTCGATGCAGGCCTGGGTCATGGCTCCGCCCGACGACCACACGCCGTCGATCTGCGGGTGGGCGAGCGCGAGGCTTTCGCAGGCCGTGCGGCCCTGGTCATAGGCCCACTGCGCATAGACCTCGCCGACCACCTTCATGTCGGGATGCTTGGCGAAAACCTCGGCCGCACCGTTCCAGCGGTCGGTGTCGACCGAGATGCCGGCGATGCCGCGCAGCGAGATGATGTTGCCCTTGCCGCCCATCGCCTTGGCCAGGAACTCGCCGCCGTCGCGGCCGAACTTCACCTGGTCGGCGAGGATTCGCACCGTCGCCTTTTCGGTCTCGGCGTCGGCCGCCACGATGACCACGACGACGCCGGCGTCATAGGCCTTTTCCAGCACCGGAACGACGGCGACCGGCGAGGTCGGGTTGATGACGATGGCATCGACGCCCTGCGCCAGCATGTCCTCGACGTCGGCGACCTGCTTGGCCGGGTCGAAATTGGCGTCGGTGACGATGTAGCTCTCGATCTCAGGGAACTGGGCTGCGCGCCACTTCGCCTCCTCGAGCAATTGCACCACCCAGCTGTTGCCGGTGAAGACGTTGGAGAAGCCGACCTTGTATTTGCCGTCGCGGCGCGCCTCGTAACGCGACACGTCGACCAGTTTGGCGCCGTCGGCCGGGCCGAGGCCCTCGTTCAGCTTGACGACCGTCTGCGCCTGCGCGGCCGAGGCCATCAGCAGCGCCGCGAAGGCGGTGGAAATTGCAGCAAATCTCATGATCGTTCCCCTTTGATTTGACCGGATAAAACAGTCCGCCGCGCTCCATTCCTGCGCGCACCCCTGGCGCCGCGAGCGGACCTGTCGAGGGAAACTCTAACAGCACTTGGCGAAATGTAAAGATTTCCCAATGAAACAACGAAATCGCTAAGCGATTGTTTTTTAATGGAGAAATAATCTGGAAAAAATTTTCATTGCGCCGGCTCGGCCGCCTGTCCCGGCGCGAGGCCCGCTTTGATCTTGGCGAGCAGGCCGTCGCGGTCGAGTTCGGACGACTGGCCGATGTGAAAAGCGATGAGCCCGATGATGTAGTGATAGGCGAAGTGGGAGATCGACGGGGTGTAGATGTCGATCTCCTCGAACACCGAGACTTCGAGCAGGATGTCGGCCTTGCGCCACAAGGGCGTGTGGGGGGCCGTCAGGCAGATCACCCGCGCGCCCTGCTTGCGCGCCATGTCGGCCGTTTCGAGCACTTCCTGCGAGCGGCCGGTGTGGGAGATGCAGATGGCCACGTCCTGAGGGCCGACGAGGCTGGCGGCGATGCGCATGAAATGCGGGTCGGCGACATGTGTCGCCTCGAGCCCAAGCCGCATCAGCCGCATCGCCATCTCGGCGGCGATCAGGCCGGATACGGCGACGCCGAAGGTGCGGATACGGCGCGCCGAGCGGATGGCGCGGATGGCGTCGACCAGCGCTTCGGCGTTTAGGCGCGTGAAGGTCGAGTTGAGCGATGCCACCACCTGCTGCAGGTAGAGATATTCGAGCCGCCCCTCGGCGATCTCGACCTCGTTCAGCGCCTGCACCGACTGATGGTAGAACGGGCTCTGCGCGCTGCGCGCCTGCGCGATGGCGAGTTTCAGCTCACGAAAACCGTCCATCTCCAGCAGCCGGCTGAAGCGGGTCAGCGATGAGGCCGAAACGCCGGCCGATTCCGCCAGCTCGGTGATCGAGCCGCGCAGGAAGAAATCGGCATCGGCCATGATCAGGTCGGCGATGCGTTTCTCGGCCTTCTTGAGGCCGGGATAAAGTTTTGTGATGCGGCTGAAGACGTCGTTCATGGTCCATCACGGCGAATTGCGGTCGATGGCCCGGTATGGAGCACGTCAATCGCCCGCGCAAATCTCACGAACGGCATCGGCCATGCTTTCGCTGAAGATCTTCAGCATGGCATGACCCTTTTCCGCCGTGGCCAGCGTGGCATCGCCGAAGACACCGCTGCGGCTGAGCTCACCCATCGGCCGGCCGCCCTGGAAGTAGCCGCGATCCTGCGGTGGATACTCGCGCACCGCCTTGCTCATATCGACCAATTCGGGCGCGACCGCCAGCATCAGCGAGGTCTCGAACTCGCAGGCATGCACGATGCCGTGCCAGGTCGGGCTGTCGCAATGCTCCGCCATGACGGCGGCAAGGTTGGGATAGAACAGGCGCCAGACCTTGATGCCGGGATTGTCCCACAGCCGACGCGAGGCATATTTCATCGTCGCGCCGTTGGCCTCATGGCCGTTGACCAGGAACATGTGGCGCACGCCGTGACGCGCCATGCTTTCGGCCGTCTGGACGATGACGTCTTCGAGCGTGCGCGACTCGATCGTGACCGAGCCCGGATCATCGCGCCACACCCAGGAATAGCCGAACGGCATCGGCGGCAGCACCGTCGCCCCTGTAGCCTCGGCGATCCGGCGGGCCAAGACCTCGGCGAGGATGATGTCGACGCCGAGCGGCAGATGGTGGCCGTGCTGCTCGGTCGCGCCCAGCGGCAGGATGACGGCGGGAAACTTTGCAACGCGCTCGGCGAAGGCGTCGCGGCTCAGATATTTTGCTTCGACTGTCATGAATGCTCTGTTGGTCCGCCGTCAGAAACGCGCCAGCCAGCGGACCGGGTTCGACTTGAAGATCGTGTCGATCGCCGCTTCGGTGATTCCTTCGGCCCGCATGCGCGGGATGAATTTGGTGGCGATGAAGGCAAAGCCCGGGCCGCCGCCATAACCGGCGAGATAGGAGGCGCGGCCCATGTCGCCGGAAATCATCAGCCGGGTCGAATGCCCGCCGTCGAGCAGCGCCTTGATGCACATCATCCGCGTCGCGTCGGTATGGTATTTGACCTTGGAGACGCCGTCGAACTGGACGGTCGCGCCGCGCTTGGCGATCGCGGCGTGGTAATAAGGATCCGGATTGCGGTCGCAATGGCCGACGACGACGATGCTAAGGTCGACCCCCTCCTCCTCCAGGATGTCGAGCATTTCGAGCCCCATCGTGCCGGCCTCGGTGTGCAGCCAGATCGGCGCGCCCGTCTCCTTGTGGGCGCGGGCCACGGCGCGCGTGGTCTTGTCCTCCAGCCGGTGGAGGAAATTGTAGGAGCCGCCAGACTTCAAATGGCCGGCCTTGTGCCTGCCGCCGTCCATGCCTTCCATCACGTCGCGCACCAATTTGTCGGCGATCGCGTTGAGCGGCGTGGTCTCGACCCATAGTGGAAAATAGGCGGCCTTGTTGAAGCCGGTCACCGCCACGACGGGAACGCCCGCCTCGGCCGACATGCGCGCCATCAGATTCGGGTTGCGGCCATAATCCAATGTCGTCGCCTCGACCAGCAGGGTGCCGCCGCACTCCTTGAAGATCATCAACTCGCGCAGCGAGCATTCATAGCTCGAGAGCTCCAGGTCGCGGTCTTTCTGCACCGCCGGCGGATAGGTGATAAGGTGCTCATGCGAATAGATGAGGCCGAGGCCTTCCGGCTCGATGTCGCCAAGCACGGTGCGGATTTTAGCCATGGATCGTCTCTTGCGCATGTCGCCGCTACTGCGGCGACAGGCCTAGCGTAGCAAATGACCGGGCGATTGCAATTATTTTCGTGCTTTGTCACTTTCGCTGCAATCGGCCGGAATATCTGCTACAATTACGATGAAAATCATTTTCATTGGAGGCGCTGATGGCCTTTGTGCGCACGGTCGACGGTGACATCAACCCATCCGAAATGGGGGTCACCTACTGCCATGACCATATCTACTGCATTCCCGCGCTGTGGAAGGAAAAGGGCGACAAGGACCTTCTGCTCGACAGCCCGGAGGCCTCGCAGGCCGAGCTGGAGATCTTCGTCCGCGCCGGCGGGCGCACGATCTATGACGCCACGGCGATCGACTATGGCCGCGACGTCGCGACGGTGAAGCGAATCGCCAATGCGGCGGGTGTGCAGATCATCGCCACCGCCGGCTTCAACAAGGCGATCATGTGGCCGGCGCAGATGCCGGGCAAAGGCATGACCTACCAGAAATGGATCGACGGCAAGTCGCGCGCCGAGCTCGCAGACCACGTCACGCGCGAGGTGACCGAGGGCATGGACGGCACTGATATCAAGGGCGGCGTCGTCAAGTTCGGCACCGGCTACAACACGATGAACGCCTCCGAGATCAAGGTCCTGCTGGCCGTGCTCGACGCACACAAGGCGACGGGTGCGCCGATCCATTCCCACACCGAGCTCGGCACCATGGCGCTGGAGCAGCTCGACCTGGTGAAGCAGGAAGGTGTCGACCCGACCTACCTGACTGTCGCGCATCTCGACCGCAACCCCGACCCGTGGATGCACCGCAAGGTCGCCGACACCGGCGCCTTCTTCAGCTTCGACGGGATCACGCGCGTAAAGTACGATTCCGAGAACGTGCGCACGCGCTGCATCCTCGACCTGGTGCGGCGCGGCCATGAGGACCAGCTGATGGTGGGGGGCGACATCGCCCGGCGCACCATGTTCGCCAGCTATGGCGAAGGCGGCCTCGGCATGGGTTTCATCCTGGAGAAATGGGTGCCGCGCTTCATCGAGGAGGCCGGCGAAGCCGGCTTCGACGGGGCCAAGCTGGTGCAAAAGTTCTTCGTCGACAATCCGCAGCGGGCGTTTGCCTTCCGCGATTGACGAGAAATGCGCGAACGGCCAAAGCCGGCGTCGCGCTTGCCAGGCTGTGCTGGCCACGACGCGTGCTTCGTTCCCGGCTCGCCATTTTTTCGCTGGAGACGGCGCTCCGCCCGCGCGGCTGATCAGGTACTCATCCACTTGGCCAGCATGGTCTCGGAGCGCTCCCAGAGGCCGCGCGCGAGATCCGCGTCGAGAGCTTGCGGGTTAGCGGGTATGCTGGCCTTGCGCTTGTAGTAATAGGCACCCGACTCCCAATCGATGCCCGACCTGCCCTCTGCAAGCCATACGATCTGATCGGCCCCTTGCTCGGGCGTGGAGAAGAGGCGCCGCGTGACCGGCCTGGTGGCGATGAAGCGAACGAAGCGAATGATCGGCTTCGTGGTCTGCACGCCGAAGTTCGTCACCACGTTGCCGGGGTAGAACGAGGCTGCCGATATGCCCAGTGCGTGATACCGCCGGTGAAGCTCGGCGGTGAACAGGATGTTTTGGAGCTTTGCGGCGCCGTAGACGTGGACCTGGTCGAAGTGCCGGTCATGATTGAGGTCGTCGAGATCCAGCTTTTTCGCGAACCGCACCGTGCTGGAGGTCTGGACCACCGAGGCCTTCGACGCGATCAGCTTGTCGAGCAGCAGCCGCGTCAGCAGGAACGGCGCCAGATGGTTGATCTGGAAGGTCTGCTCGAAGCCGTCTTCGGTCCTTGTCTGCTCTCCGAAAACGCCACCCGCATTGTTGGCGAGGACGTCGATGCGCGGATAGGCGGCGTCGAGGTCCGATGCGAGGCGCACGACATCTTCGAAGCGCCTGAAATCGGCGACATGACTGTCGACGCCAAGCGCGCCCGCCACGGCGCGGGTCTTCTCGGCCGAACGTCCGACCACGACGACGGTATGCCCGTTCGCATGAAGGCGCCGCGCGGCGGCGGCACCGATGCCGTCGCTCGCCCCGGTGATGACGATGATTTTCCGGTCGCTCATCGCAGACTCCTTTGAACTTTCACCTGAAGGAATTGCTCGCGCGAGGACGCACTCGAACCCACACGCCGATGTGAGGGGCGGCGCCGCGTCGAAAACCTGCGCATCCCGGCTGGCAGGCCGCAATCGGATAGCTCTCCGGTTGCACAGGGCTGTGTTTAACGGAGAACTCTCCGGTTAGTCAAGGAGGCAGCGAGCGGAGGGAAAGTGGCCTGCAAGGAGTCTCTGGCCCTACCCCCTGCTCGCAAGAAATCCTCGTGAGCGTACGCGTTGCATGCTGCGGCTTCACGGGCATAAAACGGAGAGGACACGCATGCAGCTGCGCTGGCGACCGATCAGAGGACCGATGGCCAAGGAAGTGGATAAATTACGCGCCGATGCGCGGGCCAACCGGGATCGGATTCTGGACGTGGCCCGCAGCGCGCTTGCCGCCGATCCGGACGCATCCCTCAACTCGATCGCGAAGGCGGCAGGTGTCGGCGCGGGAACGCTTTATCGTCACTTCCCGAGCCGGGAGGCTTTGGTGGTGGGCGTCTATCGCAAGCAGATCGACGCATTGGTGGAGCTTGCGCCGGCGCTGCTTGCAAAGCACCCACCGCTAAAGGCGTTTCGATCGTGGTGCGATCGGCTTGCGGAATATGGCCGGGTCAAGCACGGTGTCGCCGGCACGCTTCGCGCGGCGCTTTCGGATCGGGACTTTCAGGAGACCTACTGGCCGATGGTGGGCGCAATACGCCAGTTGGTCGATGCATGCGAAGCCGCTGGCCACATCCGTCCGGGCGCCGATGCCGAGGACATTCTGGTTCTGCTGGCAGCCTTGTGGCGGATCCCACCGACTTCCGCCGGAGAAAGCCAGACAAAGAGACTTCTCGCCCTCGTCTTCCGAGGCCTGGGAGCCAGCGATACCGTGCGATACCGCCCCCAGTCCAAACGCGAGGCCTGACGATCGGCATCAGTGGTTGTCGGCCTGCAACTCGTCCGAATGCCCGGCGTTCAAGCGAGACCACTGAGCGATGGGGCGACCATCGGTACGCCACGGCTCCCCGTCGGCGTCCCAGCCTTGCGGCCATCCCGGCGGGGAGTCCTCCCAGGTCTCCTGGCGACCATAGACGGTCAGGTCGAGCAGCCGGTAGCTGTTGTCCATGGCCTCGACCCCCCGCCTCGTGGTCCAGTAGGTTTCGAACACGTCGCCGCCTCGCCGCAGGTAGCAAACGAGGTGCATCATCCCGATCCGGCGTCCGATCAGAAGCGTCTCGAGCGAGGCCCGCGTCGCGGCGTACCAGGGCATCTGCCAGCCCATGAAGTCGCGGTATCGGGCGCTTTCGTCATACGGGCCCTGGCAGATCGTCGCGTAGGTCGCATCGCGTGAGTGAATGTAGGAAAGCTCGTGGACCTGCGTGGTGAAATAGGTGCAGCCCTCGCACTGCTCAGGCGCGGGCTTGCCGCTGAACCACATGAAATAGTAGGCGATGAGCAGACGGCGTCCCTCGAAGACGTCGAGCAGCGTGACCGGCCCATCCCTGCCGACGAGCGGTGTCGCTCCGTCCACCGCCACCATCGGCAGCCGCCGACGGGCGGCCGCAATGGCGTCGCCCTGCTTCATGTGGGCTTTCTCGCGTGCCCGCAAAGCGTCCAACTCCGATTGGAAGGTGGCCCGGTCGACTATCCTGGGCGCTCCGAGTTCATCTCTCGCGACATCCTTCATCATTCTCTCCACATCCGCACTGATCGAGTGAAAGCATTTGGTTTGGGGCTATCGCATAAAACGCATTTCTCGCGTCGTGGTTCTCGGCCGCCATCCTCTTTCAGACCGGGTCATGGTGGTGCTGGACCGCACAAATCGAGATTGTCCGGCCGGGGATGGCACACCGGCAGCCTCGGAGCGATCGCTCAAGTATGCCCGAGTGCCGCGGAGCTGCGAAAGGACTGTCATGCGCTACGCCCGAATGCCGATCGAGAAGGAGTCGCCGGAGGAGCATGGCTACGACCGGATACGCAACAATCTGTCGGAGAGCTCGATCGCAGATCGGCGCCTCTCCGACATCGGGGTGAAATTCCCCGACCTCAAGCTGCTCTATGGCGAGCATCGCGGTGACCCGGCCTTGCGTGCGCTGGTGGCGCGGATGGACGATGGCATCGGGCAAGACGAGGTGCTGATGACCGCCGGCGCCGCCGGCGCGCTCTTCATCATCGCCACGACCTTGCTGTCCGCCAACGACCATCTGGTCGTCGTGCGCCCGAACTATGCGACCAACATCGAGACGCCGCGCGCCATCGGTTGCGACATCACCTTCATCGACCTGACCTTCGAGACCGGCTTCCGGCTGGATCTGGAGCAAGTCGCCAAGGCTTTGCGGCCGAACACCCGCTACATCAGCGTCACCTGCCCGCACAATCCGACCGGAACGATGCTGAGCCGCGCCGAGCTCGACCGGCTCATCGCGATTGCCGAAGCGCATGGCTGCTATCTTCTGGTGGACGAGACCTACCGCGATCTCAGCTACGGCCACAGGCTTCCCGCCGCAGCCTCGCTCAGCCGCAAGGCGATCTCGGTCTCGTCGCTGTCGAAGGCCTACGGCATTCCCGGCATTCGCGTCGGCTGGCTGATCACGCGCGATGCGGATCTCTGCGAACGCTTTCTCGCCGCCAAGGAACAGATCGGCATTTGCGGCAGCGTGCTGGATGAGGCTGCAGCACTGCAGATGCTCGAGCAGCGGGATGCATTCCTCGGAACGTTGCTACCCGACGTGGCGCGGCGACGCGCGATCGTCAGCGACTGGATCGAGCGCGAGCCGCTGATCGAATGGGTGCCTCCGTCGGGCGGCGTCGTGTGCTTCCCGCGCGTTGCGGTTGGCGATGGCTTCGACGCCGATCGCTTCTACAAATCCTTGCTCGAGGAGCACGGCACCTATGTCGGCCCGGGGCACTGGTTCGAGATGCCGCGCAACTTCTTCCGCATCGGTTTCTCCTGGCCGAGCGAAGGCGAATTGCGGGATGGCCTCGAGGGTATCTCCCGAGCCCTGGACACTTATCGCTGAACGATCGGCAGTCACGGCGTTCGCGATCCAGGCAAACTCACGCTCGACGACGCGGCACGGCAGCACATGATAGATATGCCGGCCGTCCGAACGCTCAGGCCGGCTCAACCCGGCGCCTGCGTTTCGGCGTCTAGCTCGTCGAACAGCGATTGCGCAATCCGCATCGCGTCGAGCGATGCCGGCGCACCGCAATAGATTGCACCCTGCAGAATGATCTCGACGACCTGCTGACGCGTCAGGCCGTTGTTCAGCCCGCCGCGCAGATGCGCCTTGAATTCCGCCGGGCGGTTCAGCGCCATGATCATACCGAGATTGAGAACGCTGCGCATCTTCAGGTCGAGACCGTCGCGGGTCCAGATTTCGCCCCAGCACCATTCGGTGATGAGTTTCTGCAGCGGCGCCGAATAGTCGGTGGCCGAGGCGAGCGACTTCGCCACATAGGCGTCGCCGAGCACCTCACGTCGGACCTTCAGGCCCTTGTCGAACTGCTCGCTCTGGAATTCGGGGCGGAGCGTGGTCATCGAGAAATCCTTTCGATCTGGATTGGGGATGCGCTATGCGGGAGGTCGTGCCAAAGCCAGGACCGGCCCGACATCCGTAGTGTCGGGAAGCGCCCAAAGCGCGCGTGCCAGCGGCGCTGCATCGATAGCCGGGCAGCCATAGCGTGCAAGCGAAGCGAACTTGGCGCGCAAGGCATCGTCCGTCATCGGACGGCGAAGGCTGCCGCTGGCATTCGTCTCAGCCACCTCGAGCGAGGTGCCGTCGTTCAATCGGATCGTCAGATAGGCGGCCTCCACGGGAACCGCCGGATCGGCAACGATCTCTTCGACCTTACCGCGCAGCGCGATCACCGCAGGATCCCGCGCGGCGCCGTCGCTGAAATCGGCAGCGCCAGCGGTGCCCCGCATCAGGCTGACGGCAATGGCGTGCTGCGCGCTGACTTGTGCCTCTCGCCCGCTCGCGGCATCGGGACGGTCGGTCCTCGCCTTGAGCAGCGGATTACCCCGGACAGAAATCCGCGCGATCTTCGCGGCGTCGACGTTCCGCGCAGCGCGCGCGCCAAGGCATGCATCGATCACCGGGTTCAGGACCACGCCGCAGGGATACGGCTTGAACATGTTGCGCAGGATTTCCCACGCGCTTCCCAGCCCGTCTTCAATCCGCTCGGGGCGTGGAGCGTCGCAGCATACCTTAAGGAATCCACGTGGTCCTTCGATCGGCGCGGGCGGACCCTCCACCCCCTCTCTTGCCATCAAGGCCGAGAGGAGACCGTTGCGCGCAGAGCCGCCGACGCCAACGCTTTTCGCCATGGTGCCCAGCGTCTCGACGAGGCCCGACGCTTGCGCCGCGGCATTGCCGAATGCCCAGAGCGTCTGCTCCTCGTTCAGCTTCAGCAGCTTTGCCGCAGCAGCGGCAGCGCCAAAAATCCCGCAGGTGGAGGTGATATGCCAGCCGCGGTCGTAGTGCTGCGGCGACACGGCATTGCCGAGCCTGCACGCAACTTCGACCCCTAAGGTGAAGGCGAGAAGCATCTCCGATCCGCTGACCTTGCGCGTCTCGGCGATCGCGAGCACCACGGGCAGGACCGGCGCGGTCGGATGGATGATCGTGCCGGCATGGGTGTCGTCGAAATCGAAGACGTTGATGGCGGCGGCATTCAGGAATGCGGCCGTTGGTGGATCGAAGGAACGGGCCTGGCCGATCGCGGTAGCCCTGCCCTCGCCCGCGTAAGGCGACAGGGATTCGGCAAGCCGAACGACGACCTGGTCGCTGGAGCCACCGAGCGCCGTGCCGAAACCGTTGAACACGGTGCGCAAGGCGTGGTTGCGAACCGTGGCCGGAAGGTCGCTTTCACCTGTGTTGCAGACAAAGGAGGCAAGCCGGCGAGACAGGCCCCGTGCGTCGAACTGCGCGTCGATCTTCTGCGCCAAGCGTCAGCTCCCGACCGTGTGGCCGGCCCAGCGCTCGATCGGCTTGATGATCTCGGTCAGGTCCGCGTCTCCGCCGAGGCTGCCCTTTGCGATGCCAAGCAGCTGGCGCACGGCGCTGCCGACGATCATCGGCACGCCCTGCGCTTCGCTTTCCTCCAGGCAGAGCCGGATGTCCTTTGACGACAGCTCGATGGCAAAGCCGAAGTCGAAGCTTCGTGTCAGGACGAACTTCGGTATCTTTGTCATCGTGGCGTTCGAGCCGCCGCTGCTGGCGTTGATCACCTCGATCATGACCGCCGGATCGAGGCCACCCTTCGTGCCCAGGACGAGCGCCTCGGATGCGATGGCGAGCGCGGTCACCGACATAAGATTGTTGATGACCTTGAGCGTCTGGCCCATGCCCGGCTCGGCGCCGACATGGATGACCTTGCCGAGCACCTCCAGGATTGCACGCACTTCCTCCAGCGTTTCGGCGGCGCACGCTGCCATCATCGCAAGCGAGCCCTTTTCGGCCGCTCCAACGCCTCCGCTGACCGGGCAATCGACGAGGGTTATGCCTGCCTTACGCAGGCCGGCTGCCACGAGACGCTCCATGCGCGGACCGGTCGTCGACAGGTCGATGACGATCCGCAGCCCCCGGCCTGACGAGAGGCCGTCGTTGCCGAGCGCGACCCCCTGCAGGATCTCCGGTGTCGGCAGCGAGACCAGCACGATGGCTGCACTGCTCGCCAGATCTGCAGGCGTCGCCGCCGCCTGCGCACCCTCCGCGGCCAGGGCGGCGACCGCCGCCTGATTGGTGTCGAAGACACTGACGGAATAGCCCGCAGCCATCAGCCGCCGCGCCATTGGCGCCCCCATCCGGCCGATGCCGGCAAATCCGAGGCTGATGCCGCTCATTTTCATCTCCTGAGATTGCGCGGCACTTTTCGCCGCGACGCGCTTCTTACGCTGTGGGTTTCGGATCGAGGTCGAGGCGCACGATGTCGGTCACGCCGGACAGCGCCGCGGGATAGCGTTCCAGAACCAGCGGATCGTGGCCTGGAATGATGTGCTGACCGGAACTCGCCAGCCTGCGCATCGTCACATAACCCTCGAGCATGTCGCTCACGCTCTCGACGACGGGGAACGGACGGTTCTGCTCGAAATTCGCATAGAAGTGCGAAGCGTCGGAGCCCAGCACCACCCAGCCTCGCTCGGTGAGGACCCGCACGACCTGAAGGCCGCGGGAATGACCTCCGACTTTATGGACGGTCAGATTGGGCGCGATCTCGGAGGTGCCGTCGTGAAAATCCACGCGGCCGGCGAAGATTTTCGAAACCATGCTGGCCACGTCTTCGTAATCGAACGGATGCCTGAGGAACGAGTGGCACATGCAACGGCCGGTGCAATACGCCATCTCGGCATCCTGCACGTGATAGCGGGCCTGCGGGAACAGGTCGTGGTTGCCGCAATGGTCGAAATGCATGTGCGACAGGATCACGTCCTGCACCTGATCGGGCTCGATGCCGATCATCTTCAGCCCCTCGCCCACCGGCCGCAGCAACTGGCGTTGCCGGCGCCCCGCGGTCGACGCATCGAAGCCGGTATCGAGGATGAACGTGCGGCTCTCGCCGACAATCGCCCAGACGAAATAGTCGAGCGGCATCGGCCCGTCATGCGCATCGCCGCCGATGAAGTTTGCGGCCGCGTTGCGGTCGAAGTGACCATAGCGGATCGCATAGAGTTTGTAGGTGTGGTCCAAGCAATCCTCCCTTTGCGGGCGCTGTCCGCGGGTCAGCTTGCGAGCCAGCCCGCCTCGACCGGCAGCATGGCGCCGGTCATGTCGCGGGCGACCGGCCCGCAGAGGAAGACCAGGAAGTCCGCCACGTTTTTCGCCGAGACGAATTTACCGCCCGGCTGCTTGCCTTCCAGAAAGACCTGCTCCGCGGCCTCGCGGTCAAGCTTTTGCTCGGCCATGATCTGCATCACGCGGTCTTCGGTCCCGGGCGTCAGCACGGAGCCGGGACACAGGCAATGGCAGGTCACGTCACGGTCGAGGTTTTCCAGCGCCACCGCCCGCGTCAGCCCGAGCAGCGCGGATTTGGTGGTCACATAACCGACGCGGTCGGTGGTGCCGCGCACGCCATAGACCGAGGTCATGTTGAATATCCGCCCAAAATTCCTGCGCCGCATGTCCGGCAGCAGCAGCCGCACCGCGTGAAACGCCGCCGACAGATTGACGGCGAGTGCCGCCTCCCAGCTTGCCGGTGGGAACTCGACGACCGGCGCGAAATGCCGGACCACTGCGTTGTTCACCAGGATATCGACGCCGCCAAGTTCCTCGACCGCTGCCCGCACGAGCGTCTCGGCGCCGTCGCGCGACGACAGGTCGGCATTGCGATAAAGGATGCGGGCTCCGGTTTCAGCCGCGAGCCTGCGGCGCTCGTCCTCGACCGCTTCCGTCGCATCGAGCCCATGCAGCATCACCGAGCAGCCCGCGCGTGCGAGCCCTTCGGCAATGGCCAGACCCAACCCTCCCGTCGAGCCGGTGACCAGCGCCTTGCGCCCGTGCAGGCCGCTGATCGTGCCGGCAAGGACCTCGGGATGGATCGGCTCCGCCATTTTCTGCATACCCACCCGCTGAACACGCCGCCTGATCTGAAAGGCAGTCGCCGGCGATGAAGAGCCGCCGGAGCCGAACCCGAAGCTCGGCCGGCAATTCTGGTACCGGTAACAAAGTCGAACTATAGAACCGGGCGGGCGACGATGCAACGACCATCGCAGCGTCGATGATTCAGGTGCTTTCGCGCTGGATGACCTCGAACTTCAGGTCGACCACGCTGCCGCGCAAATGGTCCGCGCCGTCGATGAGTCGGCTGAGCAGCATGCGGGCCGTCCGTTCGCCGATGTCGTGCCGTGGCAGCCTCAGCGTCGTGACCGACGGCGAGACATGGCGCAGCATGTCGACGTCGTCGAAGCTTGCAATGGCGATCCGGCTGGGCACTGCCCATCCCCGCTTGTGGCATTCGAACAGGGCGCCGACGGCAAGGACGTCACCGGCGCAGAAAAGCGCATCCACCTCCGGCACGGTCTGCACGATCCTGGCCACGACTTCGGCGCCGGCGCCGAGCCCCCTCTCCGTCTCGACAACCAGGCGCGGGTCCGGCCTGTGACCCAGCGTTTTCAGCGCTTCCAGATATCCGTTCAGGCGATCCTTGGAGCGGTCGTTGTGAACCGAATAGAGACTGGCGAAAGCGATGCGCTGATAGCCGAGCCGGCCGAGATGCATCGTCATCGCATAGGCGGCGTCGCGGTTGGAGTAGCTCACCGCCATGTCGATCGGCTCGGTCGGAATATTGCCGTTTTCCACCACAGGAACGCCGGATTTCCGTATTTTTTCAATTGCTTGAGCCGTATGTTCGGTGCTGTGCAGCACGAGGCCGCCGACCCGATGGCTGAGCAGTGCGGTGATCAGCTCTTCTTCTTCGTTGGGGTCGTAGCCGGACTCCGCGATCATCAGTTGAAAGCCGGAGCGTTTCAGAACTTCCGACAGCCCTTTCACGGTCTGCGTGTAGATCGAATTGTCGATGCTCGGCACGATCAGGCCAATGGTCGTCGAGTGGTTGGAGGACAGGCTGCCGGCCAAATGGTTTGGCAGGTAGCCGATCTCGCGAACCGCGCGGAGCACACGCTCGCGCATCTCGTCGGAAACCTTGCTCGGCTCGCTCAGTGCGCGCGACACCGTCATCGTCGACACGCCGGCCCGGATGGCGACGTCGCGCATGCGCGCACTTCCGCCCTTGGCTCCTCCGCTCGAAGAATTTCGTTTTGGCATCGGCCGTCTCGCGTGTCTTCAGGCAGCGTCAGTTTACGCCCTGACGGATTCATAATGTTCACGATGGACGTGGACAAAGGATTTTCTTGCGTTCGTCGCAAACCGATTGTTACCGGTATCAATCTCCGTTAAGGTTTGCAGCCAAGGAACGTTCGTCTGAGGAGCGGACATTGACGGAAACCGCGACCGGGCTCGGCTCCGAGCAGGCAACGCTTCGCTACCTTTCCGCCGCGCGTCCGGTGCATGACGAGCTGCGCCGCGCGCTCACGCAAGTGGCGGGATGCGCGCTTCTGCTGATGACGTCTGCCGGGCGCCCAACTCATGCCGAAGCGGTCATCATCGGCGCAGCCGCGGCCGCGGCGGACGTGGCAGACGGCGTTCGCCAGCTTCAGGTTCCGTCGATCGCTGCCCATCACCACCATCATTTGCGCCGCGCGTCCGAGGCGTTGACTCATGCCTGCATGGCCGCCCGCGCCTGCGCCGGGCCGGGCGTTGCCGAACGCGACCGCGACGATCTGGTCAGGGCGCTGCAAGGCACGGTCGCGAACCTTCGCGCGGTCTCGCACCTGATCCCCGGTTTCGAGACCGTGAATTTCGGACAGGCCTGCTGCGCGATGCATGCTTTGGCCACCGACGCCCGCGCTGCCGGCTAGCGCTGTTTCAACGAGTTTGGGAGGATGTGATGGCGGACTATTCGATCTGGGTGCTTGAATACGCGGCGGTGGAATTGTTCCCGTTCAGCGTGATGATGTACGGGCCTCAGCATAAGGGCACGCGCAAGCTGCCCTATGGCTATGTCCTGCTGAAGGGCAAGGGCGAGACCATCCTGATCGACACCGGCTACGACCATGTCAACTACGGCAAGGCGCTGGCCGACGCCTACGGCGTGTCGAACTATCATGGGCCTCGCGAAGTCCTGGCCGAATGCGGCGTCCGCCCGGAAGACGTCACCGCGGTGTTCGTCACGCATGCCCACTTCGACCATATGGGTGCGATCGATCATTTCCCGAATGCGCGCTTCTACCTGCAGAAGCGCGAGCTCGAGCAGTGGACCTGGGCGCTGACCCTTGGCCCCGAATTCCGGTTTCTCGTTGGCGGCGGCGATCCGGCCGACATCGTGAAGGCGGTTGCCGCGGCCAAGGAAGGCCGCATGATCCTGATCGACGGGGACCAGGACGACGTCCTTCCCGGCATCGACGTGCGCCTGGCGGCCGACACCCACACCTATGGCAGCATGTACGTCACGGTTCGCAATGACGGCACACGCGATGGCGAGGACAAATGGGTTTTTGCCGGCGACCTGATCTACACCTACGACAACCTTACCGGCCTTGACCCGGCAGCGCCGCAGATCGTGCCGATCGGGCTCGGCGTCGGCAGCCAGCACAATCTGATCTTTTCGAGCGCCGAGATGCTCAAGACGGTTGGCGGTGAAGTGCGGCGCGTCATTCCGGTGCACGAAGACCGGCTGAAAACCACCTTCCCGTCGCGGCTTACGGACAAGGGCTTGCAGGTGGTCGAGATTGCCCTCGCCGCTGGCGAGAAAAGCCGGGTCCGGTAGGATCGAGAGCCTATCGGCGCAGACGAGTTCTGCGCCGAATCGCCGCCTGCGGTCGCAGGCTCAACCGGCGGTGAAAGACGCGCCGGCGACGAAGCCGCCACCGTCGATCACGACGGCCTGGCCGGTGATGAAGGCAGCCGCATCCGAAGACAGGAACAGCACCAGCTGGGCGATCTCGGAAGGATCGCTGATGCGGCCCATGGGGATCATCGGAAGCACGGTGTCCTTTGCGCCCTGGGCGCTGCCGAACATGTCGGTGAGCAATGGCGTCATGACCGACCCAGGCGCGATGGCGTTGACGCGGATGTTCTTGCGCGCCACCTCCAGCGCGACCGAGTTGGTCAGGCCGATCACGCCCCATTTGCTGGCGCAGTAGACCGCGGTCGTCGCGAAGCCCATGACGCCGAACAGCGACGAGGTGTTCACGATCGCCCCGCCACCCTGTGCGATCATGTGCGGGATCTGGTGTCGCAAACCGTTGAAGATGCCCTTCAGATTGACGTCCATCATGAAATCATAGTCGGCATCCTCCAGATCCTGCACGGGAGCCGCCTTGCCCGACACGCCCGCATTGTTGAAGGCGATGTCGATCCGGCCGAAGCGTTCGAAGGCTCTTTCATGCAGGGCATTCATCGCCTTGGAATCACGCACGTCCACCTCGGTGAATTCGATCTGCACGCCGAGCTGCCTGACCTCCCCCACCAGGCTGTCGCCGGCTTTGGCGCCGATGCCGGAGACGAAAAGGTTGGCGCCTGCCGTGGCAAAGGCCAGCGCGGTCGCGCGCCCGATGCCCGTCGTGCCGCCGACCAGGATCACGTTCTTGCCGGAAAAATCGTAGGTCACTTGCATCTCATCTCCTCCTGCGGTTTGCGCACCACCTGGTCGCCGCAGATCAATGGGTCGGCAGCATATCTCGGCTGTGGTACAAATAACAAGGATGGCAGCTTCGTTCTCCGGCGCAGGCCGCTCGAAACGACACTGGCGCTGGTAGATCGGAAAGAGAAATCGCGACCTCCCTTCATGATTTTGTAAGAGACGTCCCCCGGATGTTTAGCGGACACGTGTAGTCCGCCGGCAGCGGTGATGCACACGGCGAACAACCAGCATTCATGCGTAATATCAATATCTTGTGCGTCGTTTGAGATTGTTGATTCTGGCGCAGTTCCATCAATCATTGGCCCCTTCCCGCTCGGCAATATTTCAGTGGCTGCAGCGCCTGCCGCACTATTGCCACCCGCGAGTTTTTCGGTAATGATACCGGTACCAAAAGCAACTGGACCTACGCGATCGATCGACCCGGTTCGGTTCAGGAAGTCTGGTTGCGGCTGGCAAAGCGAAAGCAATTCCGGGGAGGCCGTGATGGTTTCCTCGCCGCCGGCGGAACACGGGCGCCCCTGCCCCCTTCACCGGACTTATCGACAGGGAGGAGATACGAATGCGCAAACTGCTGCTTGCCGCGGCCTCGGTCGCCGCGATGGTTACGACCGGTGCCTGGGCGGAAGACAAGAAGACACTGGGTATCGTCGCGTTGCTCGCCAACGACGCGCTCAACATCGCCGTCATCAACGGCGCGACCGAAGCCGCCACCGCGGCTGGCTGGGAGGTGAAGGTCATCGACACCCAGGCGAGCGCCGATCAGGCGAATGCCGCGATGAGTTCCTTCGCGGTCCAGGGCGTCGATGCGATGTTCGTGCTGGCTTTCGCCAGCAGCTCGATCGGGTCCGGCCTTGCCGCCGCCAACGACGCCAAGATCCCGGTCGCGACCTGGGGCGGCGAGATCGTCCCCGGCATCGTGGTGACCACCAGCGGCCAGCAGGTGGGTGACGATTCGGTCAAATTCCTCGTCGACAAGGTCGGCGAAAAGGCCAACGTCCTGGCGCTGACCTTCCATCCCGGCAAGCTTTGCATCGACCGTGGCGTTGCCTTCGACGAAGGCGTCAAGGGCAAGGACGGGATCAAGGTCGACTACGCCGAGGTCGTCGTCCCTGGCCAGGTGCAGTTCGGCAATGCCACTGCTCAGGCCTGGCTGACTGCGCATCCGGGCGGCGACGGCGTGCCGCTGGCGATCTGGTCGTGCTGGGACGAGCCGATGACCGGCGCCGTGGCGGCAATCCGGCAGGCCGGGCGTACCGATGTCGCCACGGTCTCCATCAATGGCAGCCCGCAGGCCCTCGAGCTCGTCAAGAATGGCGACATGACCGCGACGGTCTGGCAGCCGGCCTATGAAGAGGGCAAGCAGGTGTTCCAGGCCATCCTCGACTCCATCGCTGCCGGCGCATCCTGGCAGCCGAAGGTGATCACCATTCCGGGTGTGGTCGTGACCAAGGACAACATCGACCAGTTCATGGCCGACCATCCTGATGGTCAGTGACACGACCGAACCACAGTCGAAGAATGAAGGAGGCGGCAATGTGCCGCCTCCTGACGTCTGGATGAGCATACGCGGGCTGACCAAATCCTTCGCCGGCGAGCTGGCGCTCGATCATGTCAGCCTCGATTTTCAGCGCGGCCGCGTGCACGGGCTGGTCGGCGCCAACGGCGCCGGCAAGTCGACGCTCATCCGCTGCCTCGCAGGGGTCACGGTAGCCGACGAAGGCACTATCACCATCGCCGGCACCGAATTGCCCAAGGGTTCGCCGCAGGCGGCCGAGCGGGCCGGCCTTGCCTTCATCCATCAGGAACTCAACCTGATCCCGCATTTCAGCGCGCTGGAAAACATGCTGCTCGGCGTGCCAAAGGTGACGCGGCTCGGCCTGATCGATTGGCGGCGCTCCGGCGTCCGGGCCAGGGCTGCGGCCGCGCGCGTCGGCATTCGCTTTTCGCTGGACCGACCTGTCTCTGAGCTTTCCGTTGCCGAGCGATGGCTGGTGATGATCGGAAAGGCATTGAGCCGCGACGCCACGATGATCGCCATGGACGAGCCGACGGCTTCCTTGTCGGGCCCCGAAAGCGAGCAGCTCTTTGCGATCATTCGCGAGCTGGCCGGCCAGGGAGTAGCCATTCTCTACGTGTCGCATCGTCTGGAGGAGGTTCTCGACCTTTGCGACAGCATCACGGTGCTGCGCGACGGGGCGATCGTCGCCGGCGCCGAGCGCGGCAAGCTGGACAAGAAGGGGCTGGTACGAGCGATCATCGGCCATGACGTCCGCGCCGTAGACACCCGCAATCGCTTCTCGGCCGACACGACAGAGCCGCCTTTGTTCTCCGCGCGCGGCATCTCGTGGAAGCATCGGGTGCGCGACGTCAGTTTCGACCTCTACAAGGGTGAAGTGCTGGCGCTCGGCGGCCTGGTCGGCGCCGGTCGAACCGAGCTGGCGCATCTTGTGGCCGGCGTGACGCGCCCGGATAGCGGCCATTTCGAGCTGGAGGGAAAGCGGCTCGATACCGGCACCGTCGCCGACGCGGTGAAGGCCGGTATCGCCCTGGTGCCCGAAGAGCGGCGCTCGCAAGGGCTGATGCTGCAGCAATCGGTTGGCTTCAACATCAATGTGGCGACCTTGAAGAAACTGCGCTCCGCGCCAGGACTGCCATTCGTATCCGGCACCAGGGCGCGTACGCAGGCGCAGAAGCTGGTCGCCGAGCTGGGGATCAAAACGCCTTCCGTTGCCGCCGCGATCGCAGGGCTGTCAGGCGGCAACCAGCAGAAGGCGCTGATTGCGCGCTGGCTGAATGCGGGCACGAAGCTCCTCATCCTCGACGAGCCGTCCCGCGGCGTCGATGTCGGGGCGCGCGAGGAGATCCACGACGCCATCCGCCGCCTGGCCCGATCCGGCGTCGGGATCCTCGTCGTTTCCTCCGATGTCGAGGAGCTGACGCTTTTGGCCGACAGGGTGCTGGTCATGCGCGAAGGCCGGATCACGGGCGAGCTGACCGGCGCGGCGATCACCGAGCCGGCGATCATCGAACTGAGCTACCACAACCCCAACGATCTTGAGGGAGAAGCGGCATGACCGTCCCGGAAGTCACCGCGGCGATGGATGCCCAAACCGCCCGTCGTTCCTCGTGGCGGCGCACGGCCCTGATCTGGCTGTCGCGCTACGGCACCATCGTTGGCCTGGTGCTGATGATCGTGTTCTTCTCGATCAACGCTCCGGGCATCTTCCTTTCGAAGGCGAACTTCCTCAACATTCTGAGCCAGGCGTCGCTCACCGCCATCATCGCCTCCGGGCTCACCTACACGCTGGTCGTCGGTGAGTTCGACCTCAGCGTCGGTTATATGGCGAGCTTTGTCGGGCTCATCGTGGTCGGCCTGATGGCCTACCAGGGCCTGCCGATCTGGTTGAGCATCGTCTGCGCCCTGCTGATCGGCGTGGCCATCGGCTGCTTCAACGGGCTGCTGGTCACCAAGGTGCGGATCAACGCGGTGATCTCGACTTTGGGCGTCGGCACGATGCTGAGCGGCATCGGCTTCGTCTACAGCGCCTTCCCCATCGCGAGCGGCATCCCGCGTGCCTTCACCGACATTTCGCTCGGCCGCCTGGTGTTTGGCTTGCCCAATCCCGTCATCGCGATGGTGGTGGTCGTTGCAGTCCTGTCGATCCTGCTCAACCGGACGGACATCGGCCAGAAGATGCAGGCCGTCGGCAGCAACATCGAGGCAGCGCGCCTTTCGGGCATACGCGTCGACCGGGTCAAGATGTTTGCCTTCGCCACAGCGGGTTTCTGCGCAGCGCTCACCGGCATCCTGCTGTCTTCGCTCCTGGGCAGCGGGACGCTGGGCGCGGGAGACGGCTATCTCCTCGACGCCTTCGCGGCCGTGTTCCTCGGATCGGCCACGATCAGGGAAGGCCAATTCCACATTATGGGGACGCTGGTCGGCGTGCTCATTCTGGCGGTTGGCTTCAACGGGCTCAGCATCTTCGGCGCACCCACCTACTTTCAGCCGATATTCAAGGGCGGCATCCTCATCCTGGCGGTAGGCATGGCCGCGCTCGCGCGCCGGTATGCGGCCTCTGCCTGACGCTGCGCGGGAGGCTTAAAGAGGCAGTCGCCCGCAGCTAGGCGAGAAAGCGGATCAACCTGTTGGAATGGAGCAGGTTTACTCGACCTTCTCGGTGGAAGCCGAACCGACCACTACCGATGAAAGGATCGGCAGGAACGGCCCTCACAAGCAATCGGTGTTTCGCCTGCGACAACCTCACATCGGGCAGTTCGTGCGCACAAGCAGAGTGAACGGATCGAGGCCAAACTCCGTTGCAAGGTCGGTCCCGAAGAGACCGAGCCATCGCTCCTGGGCTGCGAAGGCCATCTCCTCGCGCATTTCGTCGCAAGCGAATTTCAACCCCGCTATATTCTGCAGGTGGTGAACCAGTTCGTGCACAAGGACGGAAAGCTCAGCCGCGGTGTCGCCCGTCCAGTCCGTCCTCAGGTAGATGATCCTTGCTTCGGCGTCATAAAGAGCGACGATATCGGGCCTTTCGGCCAACCCGGCGCCGCCAATGGTCGCATCTGACCGGTTATCGGAGGACACACCGCCGTCTCTCACGGCGATCATTGCTTCCAGCGGGGCGAAACGAAAGCCGGGCGGCTCGGCTGCCGCCGGTAGGCCAAAGCCGAAGGACAACCAATCGCTGATCGCGCGGACGAGCAACGGGTCGGGAAGAGCAGAATCCCGAGGCGATGCCGCCGGAGCGAGCACGATTTCGTAACCCGACCCTGGAAGTCGGACTTTCTGGTTCTCCAACGTTTGCCCCTGTGCGGACAGGGGAGCAACGCTGAGCATCGACGCAAGGACAATCCAGTATGGCTTGGCGACGTGACCCGCCATCACGACCTCCCGACATTTCGAACAGAATTGGATTCGAAGCTAGCTGCACGGCTCCCCGGCGGTCATGAATGCGGGCTGAAAATAGGCTCAAAGAACGTTAGTATTTGGCCAAACCATGCGATGGAGGGACGCTGTGGCTAACGGAGGCGTGCTGGCTTACCGCTTCGGCGACTTTGTCCTCAACGTGGAGCGCGGATGTCTGCAGCGTGGCGGTCGCGACCTGGAACTGCGTCCCAAGGCCTTCGAGCTGCTGCTCTATCTGGTCCAGCGCGCCGGCAAGCTCGCGTCAAAGGATGAACTGGTCCAGGCCGCCTGGCCGAACGTGACCGTGTCGGACGATTCTCTCGCACAATGCGTCAGCGACGTGCGGAGGCTGCTCGACGACGAGGCACAGCTTTTCATCAAGACGGTGCCACGCAGAGGTTATGTCTTCGTCGCCGACGTGCAGACGGTCGATCTGGATGGCGAGGGCGGCCCCGGGACGGTGGAAGGGCGCGAGCCTGCCGTCATTCGAAGCCTGTGGAGGAGACCGCAATGGGATTTCGCGAGCCTTGGCGTAGGGTTCATGGCCGCGCTGCTTTTGGTCGCCGCCTGGCTGGGTGTGACCGCGGCAATGGCGCCCTCCACCGAGGCTCCCGCCCCGCCTTTTCCCCTGTTCCAGGGGAACAAGACGGTCCTGGGACAAACGATCGCGTATCCCAGCGGCACCCCCTTGCTGAGGGTCGCGATACTGCTGAGCAGGCCGGGCGAGACCTTCGACTGGCACCTGCACAAGATTCCCGCCTTCGGCTACGTGCTCGAAGGCGAAGTGACCGTTGACTACGGCTCGAAAGGCATTCGGGTCTTCCGCGCCGGCGATGCGGTGCTGGAGGCTTTGGAATGGCCCCACCAGGTTAGCAATCGAGGCCCCGGCCAGGCGCGCGTCTTTGCGATGTATCTGGGTGTCGAGGGCACCGACATCTCAACACCGGTCTCCGGACCAAAGTGACGGCGCGGCTACAGCGCTCACCCGCCATTGCCCATCGTCGCCAAGGCGCCTCCGTCGATCTCCCAGGCGGCGCCGTTGGCAAAAGCTGCGCGGTCGGAGAGGAGGAAGGCGACGATGTCCCCTATCTCCTCCGGCGTGCCGACCCGCCCTGCCGGCACGAGCCGGCCGGCATGCTTCATTCCCGCTTCGACATCGCCCTCGAAGATCGAGCCCATGATCCGGCGCAGCATGGGCGTGTCGATCATGCCGGGCAGCACGGCATTGATGCGCACGCCGTGCGGGCCGGCTTCGGCTGCCGCCGTGCGTGTCAGGCCGAGCACGCCGTGCTTGGAGGCGTTGTAAGCCGAGGTGAGCGGCAGGCCGCGTTCGCTGGCGATCGAGCCGGTGTTCACGATCGAGCCGGAGCCCTGCGCGATCATCACCGGAAGCACGTGGCGCAGGCCGAGGAAGACACCGGTGAGATTGACGGCGATGACCTTGTCCCATTCCGCTTCGTCATATTCGGCGATCGGCGCGAGCTTTCCTTCCGTGCCGGCATTGTTGAAGAACATGTCGATGCGGCCGGTCCATTCCAGCGCCTTGGCGACATAACCGCGAATCTCGGCCGACTTGCTGCAGTCGGCGACATGCGTCCGGAGCCGGGAACCATCGGCGCCCAGATGTTCGAGCGCCTCGTCGAGGCGCTTCGCGGTGCGCTCCACCATCAGCACTTTTGCACCCTCGCGCAGCAGCGCCGCCACGGCAGCGCGGCCGATCAGGCCACCCGCTCCGGTAACCACGGCGGTGCGGTGTTGCATGGACATGTCCCCTCCCCTCTAAGCGATTTCGGTTTCTTCCGCGCAGCACCCGAGCCGAGGCTGGCTCAGAACGTCGCCGAATCGTCCGGCCACAGCAGCAGCGGCGCGCGCGTCGTGTCGGCGAGCGGGCGCAGCCCGTGCCAGGCGCGGTCGGCATAGACGAGCGCATCGTCGAGGCTTTCGGCATGGCTGCCGGGCGAGACCGACAGCAGCTCGGCGGTGACGATCGAGGCGCCCGGCGCCGGCAGCCGGCCGCGGATCGCGGCACGGAAACGTAGGCTCACCTCGGGATAGAAGGGCTCGCCGGTCGGCAACCGCTCCCATCTGGTGTCCGGGCCGAAGCGGTTCGTGCCGCTTGTGGCGCAGAGCCGCGCCAGCTGCATGTTCCGCTTCTGCACGAAATGCAGGACGACGCTCTCGGCTTTGCCCAGCGCACGCGCCGAGGACGAACTGTCGGACAGCGAGAACGCGATGGTCGGCGGCTCGACGCTGACGGAGATGAGAGAGCTCACCGTCAGCGCCACAGGCCCGCCGCCTGCTTCACCTGTGATGATGGCGACGCCCGCCGGATGGCGACGGAAGGCTGCCAGAAAGGCTTCCGTCACCTCGTTCTGGGCGTCCTCCGGCATGGCCTGGTGGCTGGCCAACGCCGTCATTTCTTTTCGATCAGATCGTAGAACTGCCATTTGCGGTCGCTCCACAGGCCGCCAATGTCGCGCCCTGCCGCGCCGACGATGTTCGGGTTGATGGTAAAATGGTTCGCGGCCGTCAGCATCTCGCGGTAGATGCGCTGCATGACGCCGCGGCGCAGCGAAGCGCCGCCGGCAGCGCGGTAGACGAACTGGCACGCGTCCACGCCCGCCTCATGCACTTCCGACTTGGCGAGATGGATGAGGCTGATCTGCCGCGTCGAGGCGCCCTTGCCGCTCTCGATCGTCGCCTCGACATCGCGCCAGACTTCGAACAGGAAGGCGCGCGCCGCACGCACCCGCGCCTCGGCGCGGCCGAAATCGAACCAGAACTTGTCGCTCTCGCCGAGCAGCCCGGACCGGCCGGTTTTCGAGCGCGCGAACTTTGCGATCTCGTCGAGAATGCGGCGCGAGGCGCCGATCGCCCAGCCCGAATGGCCTATCGCGGCGAGCCCGACCACGCCGAGGCTGAAGAATTCCTTCAGCCGCTGCGGCTGCGCCGTGAGGATTGGGAACACCATGTCGTCGGCGATGAAGACGTCCTTGGCGCCGTAGTCGATGCTGCCGGTGGCGTGCAGGCCGAGCACGTCCCAATTGCCGAGCAGATCGTGCTTGTCGACCGTTGTGTGGGCACAGAGCACGATGATGTCGCCATTCTCGTCCTTGGCCGGCGCGCCTGTGCCGTCATCGAGCAATGCTGCCGTATGCGTGTGCGTGGCGTGATAGATGCCGCTCGCATAGGACCACTTGCCGTTGAGCAGGTAGCCGCCGTCGACCTTCTTCAGCATGCCGGTCGGCGTGCCTTGCCCGGAGAAGCGGCTTTCGGTGCCGGGCGCGAACAGACGCTCGATCGCCGTGTCGGGCAGGAAGGCGGCCGACATCGCGCCGATGCACAGATGCACCATCGATATCCAGCCGGCGGAGCCGCTGAAATAGGTGATCGCATCGATCAGTTCGAGCCCTTGCGTGGGCGAGAGCTGGGCGCCGCCGATATCCTCGCCGGCGAAGCCGTGCGACATGCGCAGCGGCTTCAGCGCGGCAACAGTCGCCTCGTTCAGCTTGCCGAGCCTGTCGTTGTCGTCGGCATTGGCCTCGAGGATCGGGCCGATCTTCTTCACATGCTCCATGAGCGCGCCAAAATCGGTCTTCTTGCCCCAGTATGATCCCGTGCTTCGCAGCGGAGCGTTCATTGGAGGTCTCCTTCCCTTTGTTTTCTCGGTGTGGCCCTCAGGCCGCTAGCGCATGTCTCCCGAAAGTGTTCTGCGGTTTCGGGACAAAGACATGCGCAAACTAGAAAGACCTGCAGCATGGCGCGTGAACCTTTCTTCACGCGCCGTGCTGCAGGAAGTCGCCGATCGCGGCGACGGTTTTCGGATCTTCCTGCATGGCGAAGTGACCGACGCCGGGCATGATCTTCACCCTGGCGTTGGGGATGCGCTCGGCCCAGAGCGATGCCTGCGAGGCGGGCATCATCCGGTCCTTCTCGCCCCAGACGATCAGCGTCTCGTTCGGGATGCGGGAGAGCCAGCGGCCGAGGCTCGGATGTCCCATGCCATGCACCTTGAGGATGAGCCCGAGCGCCTCGCCTTCCTTCCCGCGCGCCGCGACGAACTCGTCGATCGGCGGGCATTTTGCGCCGCCGGGGAAGTAGCGCGCCGCCACCTCGACATTGTGCGCGAGATAGCCGGGCAGGTCCTGCGGCGCGATCGCGGCGAGGTCGGCGCCCTGATGGTCGGGATGGTTGAGCCCGGCCGGCGCGTTGAGCACGAGGCGGCCAAAACGTTCGCCGGCAACCACCGCCATCTCGGCCGCCATCCAGCCGCCCATGGAATGGCCGACGAGATGCGGCCGGTCGAGGCCGAGCGCCTCGAGCAGGCGAAGGTTGTGCACGATCATGTCCTGCATGCCGGTGAAGTGCGGCGCCGGATCGCTTTCGCCAAAACCCGGGTGGAACGGCAGGTAGACGCGGAAGCGATCGGCGAGCCCCTCCGCCCAGTCATGGCCTTCGATGGTGGCCGCGCCGTGCAGCGCGATGACCGCCGGTCCACGGCCGACGGCCTTCACCACCGTGCGCACGCCGTCGATCGAAAGCTCTATCGTCTCGAAACTCATCACAGCTCCTCCCTGTGCTTTGGTCATGCCGTGTCGGCGGCGATGAGCACCTTGCATTGCGTCGTGCGCTTGCGCAGCGCCTCGAAAACGTCGGGCACGCGTGCAAATCCGATCCGGTCGGTGATCAGGGCCTGCGGCCGGAATCGGCCAGGTCCGAGTGCTTCGAGCGCCAGTTCGAACTCAGCCATCGAGAAGAAGGCGGCGAAGATCACCACCACTTCTTTCGACAAAGCGGCGAACGGATCCCACTGGTCGCCGCCGACGCAGAGGCCCACTCCCACGACCGCGCCGTGCACGCGCACGAGGCTGCAGGCGAAATCGATCAGGCCGCGTTTTCCCACGCATTCGAAGACGATGTCGGGCTGCGCGCCGGTCAGCTCGCGGTACTCGGCCGCCAGGGCCGGTCCCGACAGCGCAAAGCCGGTCGCGCCGATCGCGGCGGCGCGCTCCTCCTGGTAGCGGTTGATATCGGCGACAATGACGTCGCGCGCCCCCATGCGCCGCGCCCAGAAGGCCGTTACCAATCCGATCGGCCCGGCGCCAAGGATCAGCACGCGGTCGCCGGGCTTCAAGCCCGAGCGCATCACCACATGCAGCCCGACGGCGACGGGCTCGGCCAGGGCCCCCTCGCCGGTCGGCAGATCGTCCGGCAGCACGCGGCATTGCCGCGCTGCAACCGCGGTGAACTCGGCATAACCGCCGCCGATCAAGCGCATCTCGGCGCACCAGGCGGGATCGCCCCTGAGGCAGCTCGCGCAATGGCCGCAGCCGCGCATCGGCGCGATCGCCACGCGGTCGCCGGGTTTGAGGCCGGTAACGGCGCTGCCGCAGCGTGCGATCTCGCCGGCGAATTCGTGTCCGAGCACCATGCCTTCATTGACGCCGAAGGTGACGGGGTCTTCGGTCATGTGCAGGTCCGAGCCGCAGATACCGCAGGCCGCGATCCTGACCAGCACCTCGTCCGCTGCCGGCTCTGGCGTGCCCATGTCGCCGAGCGCCAGCGGCCGGCCGACGCCTTCGAAGAACACGGCCTTCATCGGCGATCCTCCTTGAGGATGCGCCGTGTCGGGAACCACGGTGCATCGATGATCTTGCAGATCAGCCCCCAGACGCCGCCGCGGGCAAAGAGCGCCATGAACAGCGTCAGCAGGCCGAGCACGACGAGATAGGTGGCGCCGTATTCGCCGAACCAGCGGTCGGCGAAGAAGTAGATCAGCGCGCCGATGAGCACGCCCTCGATCGAGCCGAGGCCGCCCACCAGCACGATGAAGATCGCGATGTTCGCCCAGTTCGGGTCATAGGCGGAAGGCGGGTTGATGCGCAGCTGCGCCAGGAAATAGACCGCGCCCGCGAGCCCCGTGCCGACCGCAGCGCCGATCCAGATCAGGAAGCGCACGCGTCCGACATTGACGCCCTGGCTCGCCGCCGCGATCGGGTTGTCGCGGATGGCGGTGAGCGCCAGGCCGTAGCGCGAGCGCAGCAGCAGGTAGCTGCCGCCGACTGTGAGGAGCAGCATCAGCGCGCAGAGCAGCGTGACGCCCAGCGCGCGCTCTTCGGCGGAGTAGCTCGACATCACGCGCAGGCTCATGCCGGAGCCGGCATTGACGTATGGAAAGACCGACGTGGCGAGCCGCATGACCTCGGCCACCACCCAGGTGCCGATCGCGAAATACGGTCCGTCGAGGCGGTGCAGCAGGCCGTAGGTCGGGACCGCCAGGATCGCCGGCGCGACGAGCGAGAGCAGCACCGCAAGGAAAGGATTGACGCCCCAGAGCTGCGCAAGGATGAACATGGCGTAGGCGGCGACGCCGACGAAGGCCTGCTGTCCGACCGAGACCAGCCCCGCATAGCCGGCGAGCAGGTTCCACATCGCGGCAACCGCGATGTAGCAGCAGAGTTCGACCATGTCGCGGATCAGGCCCTGGCTCGCCCACAACGACATCGAGGCGATCGCGATCAGCACGCCGATGCCGATGACCATGGCGATGCGGCCTGACAGGGTCTGCCGCTGGACGCGCACCGCCGGCGTCTCGGCTGTCTGCGTCTGGGAAGGCATCAGCACGTCGGTCACGCCCGCACCTCCCGTCCGAGCAGGCCTTGCGGCCGCAGCGCGAGCACGATCAGGAAGACGACGTGGCCGGCGAGGATGCCCATGCCCGGATCGATGCGGAACACGATCGACTGGCTGACGCCCAGCACCATGGCGCCGAGGAAGGCGCCCCAGATCGAGCCCATGCCGCCGATGATCACCGCCTCGAAGGCATAGATCAGCTGGAACGGCCCGTCGGTCGGGGCCACGGTGCTGCGCATCGACTGGAACACGGCGGCGAAGCCGAGGATGGCGACCGCGACGGCAGTCGCGCCGGCGTAGACGGTCTTTGGATTGACTCCGGTGAGTGCTGCTGCCTCGACGTCCGCCGCGGCCGCCCTCAGCCCGCGCCCGAAGCGGGTGAAGCGCAGCACCGCGTCGAGGCCGCCCGTGAGAACGGTCGCGGTGATGAGCACGATCACCGGCAGCACCCCGACGAAGAGCGGACCGATCTGGAAAGAGGCCTGCGCGATGTCGCTGGCGCCGGGAAGCGAGCGCGTGTCGGCCGACCAGATTTCGAGCATCGCATTCTGCAGCGCGACCGAGAGGCCGAACGTGGCGATCAGCGACGGCAGCGGGTCGGCGCCGACAACGCGGTTGAGGATCAGGCGCTGCAGGATGACCCCGAAGACGGCGCCGAGCACGACCAGGATCGCGAGCACTGCCCAGGGCCCGAGCGTGAAGGACGCCGCCAGGCTCACGCCGATCAGTGCGAGCAGGATCATCAGGTCGCCATGCGTGATGTTGACGATGCGCATGACGCCGAACATCAGCGCCATGCCGAGCGCATATTGTGCGTAGAGGCCGCCGAGCAGGATTCCCTGGATGAAGGCGTCAAGCCACAGTATGGGACACTCCGAAATAGGCCTCGCCGATCGCCTCTCGTGTGATGTCGGCGGAGCGGCCGGTGAGCGTCACGCGTCCTTCGAGCATGCAGTAGAGCCGGTGCGATGCGGATCGGGCGAGGCTCACATCCTGCTCGACCAGCACGATCGCCGTGCCGTCTGCCGCGATCGACGGGATCGACTGGTAGATCTCGCGCACGACCTTCGGCGCCAGCCCGAGGCTGATCTCGTCGCAGAGCAGCAGCCGCGGCTGGTTGAGCAAGGCACGGCCGATCGCGACCATCTGCTGCTGCCCGCCCGAAAGCGCCTCGACGGGCGTCGAGCGTTTTTCTTTCAGCATCGGGAAGAGCCCGAAGACGCGCTCCAGCGTCCAGGTGGTCTTGCTGCCGCGACCGGCGCGGTCCATCGCGACGCGCAGATTGTCCTCGACCGACATGCCCACGAACAGCCGGCGCCCCTCGGGCACGATCGCCACGCCGTCGGCCACCATGCGGTGCGGCTTCTCCCCGCCGACGGCGCGCCCGTCGAGCCGAACCATGTCGGAGCCGACGCGGATCAGGCCCATGATCGATTTCAAGAGCGTCGACTTGCCGGCGCCGTTGGCGCCGATCAGCGAGACGATCTCGCCCTCAGCAATCTCGAAGTCGACGCCGTAGAGCGCCTGGAAGTCGCCGTAACGCGCGACCAGCCCGTGGGTCGAAAGCAGCGGCGCGCTCATGCCTCGATCCCCATGTAGACGCGCCGCACGTCCGGATCGTTGATCACCTGCTGCGGCGTGCCTTCGGCTATCTTCTCGCCGAAGGAAAGCACCATCATCCGGTCGGCGGCGGCCATGATGGCGTGCAGCACATGCTCGATCCAGACGATGGTGATGCCGCGGTCGCGGATGCGCCGCACGAGCCCGACCAGCGCCTTGCCCTCCTCGTCCGTCAGCCCGCCGGCGATCTCGTCGAGCAGAAGCAGCTTCGGGTCGGATGCGAGAGCACGCGCCAGCTCCAGCCGCTTGCGGTCGAGCAGCGTCAGCGCGCCGGCCGAGCGGTTCGCCTTGTCGCCCAGCTCGCACTCGCGCAGGATCTGCGAGCACCAGCCATAACTTTCGGCTTCCGAGCGCCCGCTGCCGAAAGAGGCGGCGACGAGCAGGTTCTCGAAGGTGGTGAGCCCCACATAGGGACGCGGAATCTGATAGGTCCGGCCGATGCCCATCTGACAGCGCCGGTAGGGCGGCTGATGCTTGAGGGAATTGCCCGCAAAGGTCAGCTCGCCGCTGTCGAAGCGCAGATCGCCGCTGATCAGGTTGAACAGCGTCGTCTTGCCGGCCCCGTTGGGGCCGAGGATGCCGAGCACCTCGCCGCTGCGCACTTCGAAGCTGATGTCGTGCAGGACCCGCACCGCCCCGAAGGACTTGCTGAGATCCCGTGCCTCCAGCAACAGGCTGTTCGTCATTGTGTCCCTTGGCGGTTAGAGCACGCTTGCGATCCAGGAACCGCAAACGTGCTCTAATTCTTGTCTGTGGCAAACAGGCCGGGAAGCCGGTTCGCTTGTTATGTCGACCCGGTCGGCGTTATGCCGACCCGGTCGGCGTTACGCCGACCACGGCATCAGCTTCATCTTCTGCTCGGGCTCGAACAGCTTGTTGACCGTGTTGTCGACGATCTTCAGGTCGTAGGGCCACTTCTCGCCCTTCACCCACTGGCCGCCGAAGATCGGGCTGGTCGAGACGTTCGGGTGCGGACCGGTCGAGAAGTTCACGTTGCCGCACAACGTGTCGAGGTTGGTGGCCACCATCGCGTCGCGATTGGCTCCGCGATTGAGCGGATCCTCCGAGCGCTTCAGGATGTCGATCACCACTTCCCAGATCGCGTGGGCGTAGCCGAGCGGCTGCGTCCACTGCTTGCCGGTCTCCTTCTCCCAGGTGTCCGCGATGTCGCGGCTGACCTGGCCGGTGAGGCTCGACTTGAACGGGAAGGCCGGCGTCCACCAGACCTCCGACGACATGCCGTCGCCGAGCGGGCCGAGCGCCTGCACGCCGGACGGAAACAGGAGCGCTGCCGCGACCGTCATCGCCTTCGGTTTGTAACCCTGCTGCGCGCACTGGTTGACGAAGGTCTTGAAGTCGTCGGGATAGGTGATGCCGCCGACGATGTCGCAACCGGCTTCCTTGAAGGCGGTGATCTGCGCCGTATAGTCGTTGGTGCGCGGCTGGAAATAGCCCGGCACGACGATCTCGAAGCCGGCTTTCTGCGTCGGCACGGGCAGGCCGTAATCGCTGTTGCCCCAGGTCTCGCCGTCGGCGTTCTGCGGGAACAGCATGCCGACCTTGCGGTTGGTCTCGATCGTGTTCCACAGCCCGACGAACGTGTTGAGCGCCTCGTCCAGGCCCCAGAAGAAGTGATAGGTCCACTTGAACGGCTTGTCGGCGCCGCCGCGCGGGAAGATGATCGCCTGCCAGGGTGCGGCCGTGGAGACGCAGGGCGTCTCGTAGAGCTCGGCCTGGTCGGCGGTCGGGCTCACCGTGTCGGTGGTCGAGGCCGGCACGATCATGTGCACTTCCTCGTTGAGGATCAGGTCGCCGGCGACTTCGGCCACGCGGTTCGGGTCGGACTGGCCGTCACGCACGAGGATCTCGACGGCATACTTTCCTTTCTTGGTTTCCAGGCCGTCCTTCAGCACTTCCTGGATCTTGCCGACCGTCCAGCCGTCGGTCTCGCCGAACAAAGCGAGCGGGCCGGTGGCCGGGGTGACGAAGCCGATCTTGATGGTGCCGGCGGTCTGCGCGCGCGCAACCATCGGAGCGCCGAGCGTCGAGGCGGCGAGCCCGGCGCCCATGCCCTTGAGCACCGTCCGGCGGGACGGGCGAATAATGCTGTCTTTCGCTTTCATGGATTTCCTCCCTTGGCACTTTCTTCTGTTGCCCGGCCGCAGCACCTCTCCCGCACCGCGCCCGGATTTCAGTCATCTGAAACGAAGCATCGATCCCCCGTCGATCACGATCTGGCTGCCGGTCACGTAGGACGAGCAGGGTGAAGCCAGGTAGAGCGCGAGGCCCTTGATGTCGTCCGTGTGGCCGATCCTCCCGATCAGCGACTGCGACTCGAAGGCCTTGCGGTCGGCCGCAATCTTCAGGCGGCCGCCGGCGATGTTGGTCATGAACGGACCGGGCGAGATGCAGTTGATGAGGATGCCGGAAGCGCCGAGCTCCATCGCCATCTGACGCACGAAATGATCGACGCCGGCCTTGGCCGGCATGTAGGGCGTGCCGACGATCACCTCGTTGATCTGCGCCGCGATCGAGGAGGTCACGATGATGCGGCCGCCGCCGGTCTTCTTCATGTGACGCGCGGCATGCTTCACGGTCGTATAGACCGAGCTCAGATTGACCTCGATCACGCGGTCCCAGTGGTGGTCGTCGAGCACGTCGATCGCGCCTTCCGGAATGCGCTGCCCTTCGGTCGAGAAGAAGCCCGGCCCGGCATCGATGCCGGCATTGGCAAAGACGATGTCGATGCGTCCGTGGCGGTTCGCCACTGCATCGAATGCCGCCGCCATCGCCGGGCGATCGGAGACGTCGAGCGCCTGGCCCCACACCTCTTCGCCATTCGCCGTCATCTCGGCGACGACCTTGTCGAGGTTCTTCGCGTCGATGTCGAAGATGCAGACGCGCGCGCCGTTCGCCGCCATCACCTCGGCATAGGCGCGTCCGATGCCGCTGGCACCGCCGGTGACGATCACCGACTTGCCGCGCACGTCGAACATCTCCTGCAAGGTCGCCATCATTCCTCCCGTGCCGCGCGCTCGTATCCGGCGCGCTTCTCTCCTGCTGGCGACCATCATTTCGGAGCGACCGAACGATCTCGTCCGGTATTCCGTGCAGTGCCTTTGCGTTATACGGGCCGCCCGCGCATCGGCCTGTCAAACGTCGGCGCCAATTCATCGGCGCCTTTCATCTATCTCTTTGATAGGAAACGCTATTTTATGGAAGGCCGTAAAGAAGAGTGCCGCTCCGCGGCATTCCTCTTGACGAAATCGTCACAATGGCTTGATCATTTCATAAAGCTCGGAGCATCGCTTCCAGGTCGAAAAACAAGGGGCCCGCAATGAAAACGCCGCAGGAATCATCGAAACTTCTCGACCGCGGCAAGCCGACCGTGCGCGAGCTGCTGTCGAGCCTGGTTTTCAATCCGGTGGACGGCACGATCCGGCTCAACAGCGACCGGGTCGTGATGCAGCGCGCTGCGGTCGGCGTCGAGCTGCGGCGTGAGTTGACGCGCCTGCTCGGGCCGCAGGAAGCGCGTGTCTTCCTGATGCGTCTTGGTTTCCTGTCCGGGCAAGCGGACGCCCGCTTCGTGCGCACCAGCTGGCCCAACATCGATATCGGCGACGCCTTCACTGCGGGCACGCGCCTGCACACCTTCAGCGGGGTCGTGCGCGTGGAACCGGTCTATGTCGATTTCGACCTGCGCAAGAAGCGTTTCGCCGGGGAGTTCCTGTGGCACGACAGCGTCGAGGCGGCCGAGTTCCGCCGGCACCGGCCGGCGGCGGAGCCGGTCTGCTGGACCCAGCTCGGCTACGCCTCCGGCTACGCCAGCGAGTTCTTCGACACGCTGATCGTGTACAAGGAGGTGGAGTGCTCGGCGCAGGGCCACAGCCATTGCCGCGTCGTCGGCAAGCCGGCCGACATGTGGGGACCTGGAGATCCCGAAGTCATCCTCTTCCGCGAGCGGGTCGCGACACTGCAGGAAGGCAATCTGCTGGAGCCGATGCGCAAGGTTGCAGCGCGCGCGGCCGATAGCGCGCTCTCCGAGCTCGACCGGCTGATCCTGGCGCCCGTGCATGCGGAGCTCGACAGGCTGGCGCCGATGGCGCTGCCGGTGATGCTGACCGGCGCTCCGGGCACCGGGCGCAGCCGTGCGGCCCGTTACATCCATCGTGCTGCCGGCCCATCCGGAGCCGAGCTCAGGCATGTGTTCGGCCGGCGCGTCGACCTCGACACCTGCGCCGAGATCGCGCGGCGCGGCAAGGGCGGGCGCCGCGGCGGCGCGAGCGAGGCGATCCTGGTCGATGCGGCGGAAGAGATCCCGGCGGAAATCCAGCCGCATCTCGCGCGCGCCATCGAGGAAGGCATGCTGGTTGGCGGCCCGCGCGTATTCGCGCTTGTCGCGCACGATTGCCTGGCCGGCACGCGCCCGCCGCTGATGCCCGACCTTTTTTATGCGCTCTCGGCCGCGACGGTGCGGATGCCGCCTTTTGACGAGCGCGCCGGACAGCGCGCGGCGATTGCGCAGGCGCTCCTGCCGGTCCTGGCCGCCAGGATGGGCATCGAGCCGCCGGCTTTCGAGAGCGCCGCGTTGAAAGCCATCGAGAAAGCCTCGTGGCCGGGAAACCTGCGGCAGATGCGTGCAGTGCTCTCCGCCGTGCTTGCCGCGCACCGCAGTGCAGCGCCGGTCTCGCGTGCGGAGGTGGAAGCCCACGTCGACAGGCTTGCGATTGCCCCGGGCACGGAGGTCGATGGAACGGCGCAGAAGCTGCAGGGACTGCTGGATCAGCTTCTCGAGGGCGGCGGCTTTTCGCTTTCGGAGCTCGAGCGATCGGCTTACCAGGCCGCTGTCGACCGCTCCCGCGGCAATCTTTCCGCCGCCGCGCGCCTGCTCGGCCTCACGCGCCCCCAGCTCGCCTATCGCCTTGCTGCTCGGCAGGAGGAGGCGGCGCCGTAGTTCGGCGCAAAGGTTCCATCTTCAATAGGAGCAAATGCCTCGAATCGGTCAACAATCGATACGGCCGCGCCAGCCAAGTTGATCGAACCCGGTTATGCCCGGCGGCGTTTTAGCTGGGATGAAAATAACCCCTCCGGACGATGCCGCGCTGCTGGCTGCGATCGTCCGAAAAGCAATCGCAGAGCATGCCGATGGCGGTGTCATTTCGACCGGCACGATGCTTGCCGTTGTCATGTCGCTCGCGCCGCAAGGCTTTTCACGCAGCGACGTCATTGCCGTGATCGTGCACGAAGCCGACGCTGCCTATGCGATCTCGTTCGATCATGCAGAGGATGGCGGGAGCTGACCAGGCTCTTAAAGCGTGTCGCGTGAAAAAGGATTCACGCGACACGCTTTAAGATGTTGATTTTACGCATGTCTTTGTCCCGAAACCGCGGACACTTTCGGGAGACATGCTTTAGAGCGCGTTGCAGACGGCTGGAATCGGTTGGCGCGAGGCGCCCCCCTCTGTCCTGCCGGACATCTCCCCCACAAGGGGGGAGATCGGCTGTCATCGCGACTTTCGCCAATCGCCAAGGCTGCA
>Ga0164290_1000928_pt1 | contig 65029 bp, 54 predicted proteins | sample Micstemetagenome_FD_108782 | JGI IMG/M metagenome (GOLD analysis project Ga0164290, IMG submission 108782) | Contaminated culture microbial community from soil near Moab, Utah, USA - Microcoleus steenstrupii SON62 (Illumina Assembly) | ecosystem: Environmental > Terrestrial > Soil > Soil crust...
CATATCCTCTTTGTTGTTGCGAGCCTCGCTACTAATACTTCCGGACTAGTCAGCGGAAAGCGGCTTGATATCTCGGTTTGCTGCGCTATTGAAAAATGTTGTCGCACCTAACTAGGGTCGGGTCATCTGCATGTTTTCAATCTTCTATTCGGAGCAATCGCCCGGCTCAACCGCAAGCATCCAACTCTCAACGATTCCAGCGACTTTCCTAACTGCTTACAGCATGCGACGGTTGACGGCTATCTCCAAAGGTCGAAAAACCGCTGCTGCACAACCACTAACTCTCGAAGGAGAATGTCATGACAATCATTAGCCCGACCGATCCTCGCATCACGGCCAAGCCAGTGTATGCAGACGAGGAGATCAATAGTCCGACCTTTGAATTGGCGCGTTTTGCGGACTCCGTCTTCGCGGCGGATTCTGTGAGCGAGCTTCTTGTTATTTCCACTTACAGCGATGTCGAAGAGAAGGGCTGGGTCTCGCGATGGGACAAGGCTCTGGGTGGCTTGATCGGCAAGAGCTGCAAAGATGCTGGTTTCGCGTCGACACTCGGCGAGCATCTTCTCGTTGATGTGACCGAAACCGTCGGCAGCTCAGGCAAGAAGCATGTTCTCGTCGTCGGCATGGGACCAGTCACCGACCAGAAGAGCAGCATGTCGTGCGGACTCTATAAGTTCGCGCTGGAAACAGCCGAAAGACTGGAAGCCGAGTGCCTCGTTCTGCCTTTCTTCCCCGATCGCTCAAAGCTTTCTGCGATTGCCGTAAATGGTTCAATCGCGGTGTTGCGTTGTCGCGTCGGTGAGTCGTCGCTGCGCGGCAAGATCAAGAGCCTGAAGAAGATCAAGCTTCTCGTCTCCGGGCAGGCGTCCAATGCAGCTTTGCGAGGTTTGTCCAGCCGCTCGGAAGCGTTCTGCGTTCCCTGCCCGGAGCCGTCGATCGTGAAGGAAGGTGGCGTTTCAGAGTAAATCGTTCTTTAGTTCGATGACGCAGTTAGCGCCATCGATTCCTGCGGACTAGTCCCGAAGATTTCTGATGAAAGTGCGCTCAGGCGGCGGCTTTCTCTAACCCAAGAAAACGGAGAATCACCATGGCACGTAAGGCCAAAGTCACCGATCTCAACAACATCAATCTGCAAAAGATTCGCGTCTCGGCCCTGGACCTGCAGCTTCGTTCGCTGCGCTTTCAAGCTCGGGCGCTCGACTCACTGGCAACCGAACACACTGCCGGCATCAACCTCGGCACCAGCCGCTACTACGATTATCTCGACCAGACGGTCGGCGTCTTCGTCACTCGTGTGAAAGAGTTTCTCACGGTGGCCGATACGATGCCGGCTGAAGAAGCTTGCAGCTGGCTGGCTTCCATGGCGGCATGGAAGACTACTATCATCGGACAGGCTGAAGAGCAAGAGAATTTCCAATCTTCAGTGGCTGCCTCTCGCGTCAAAGCAGACATCGCCGGCCGTCCTGTTTCGCCGCTGGACGACATTCCGAGCGACGTCACGGCTCAGGAAGTAAAAGCGCACAGTTTCTGCTTGACGGCTGAGCGCGCACAGCTCAAGACCTTCTCAATGCAGGTTGCGGCCACCTGCAATCTGGGCATGGAGATCGCTCTGACGGCGGCTGCGGAAGCAGGCAGGAAGCGCGAAACTGCGGCTAAAAACGGGAAGTAGGTCGACTTGCCTGAGGGTTGAACTGATCGAAGGAAGGCGGGGCTTCGGCCCTGCCTTCTTTCACTTTATGCCGCCTGTACTACGCCATGTCGGAATGGGGCGATGAATAAAACGATTCGGCCAGCACAGGTTGTTAAACATAGCCTGGAACTGCGTCTTCGGACTTGTAGGGCGATGCATGGCGTCGCCCCTACAGACTTCTGGATTGAACACCTGTGTTGGACGAATCGTTACCGATGTATGCATCGCGCCTGCACCACTTAACCTGCACCGTAATCGTGCGCAGCGGGTACAGATGTTTGAGGACGTTTTGAAAGGGTTTGTCGATGTTCTGTAAAACATATCGAGCACTTGTTTTTCTTGGTTGCGTGTCTGTTGTCGCTCTTCAATCAGCTTGGTCGGCACCGGTTAAACAGACCGGTTTGCTGATGGATGTAGACAGTGATTATTTTGGCGCCTCTACAATCCAGGTCAGCAAAGACGGGATTCGCATCGACTCGAAAAAACTCGGCATTACGATTGTTTCTCACGCACCTGAGTGGAGCGTTGTGGCTTTCAACGAGCGCAGCAAGTCGTACTACGAAGCGACGCTTGAGGAGTGGAAGAAGCGTGTGGCATCGCGAACCGGCGGAATGCAGAACGTCAAACAAGACATCAAGCAAACCGGCAGAGGCAAAATCAAAGGACAGGACGTGAAGATCTATCGGTGGACTGATGTCCGGACGCGCCATGGACAGAAGCGCGGCTCGCCAACAATCACCGATTTGTATGCGATGCAATCCGACCTTGTTCCGAAACAAGCCGCGGCTGTCATAGCGTCCGCATCTGATTTGCCGCCTGATTTTGGTTTGCCCATGAAGATTACGCGCATGCAGAAGGCAGACACGCCGCCCAAAACCGTACTAGATACCCGAAAGTGTTCGAAGGGGCAAATCGCCAGATCCGTTTTCTTTCAGCCAAAAGGATTCAAGCGTGTTTCCAGCGAAGTGGCGTTGATCATGGAAGGCGCCGACGATGAGATGGATAACTTGATGGGTGATTTCAAATAGACAGGGTTTGTCATTGATATTTTGTTGTCACTATCTCTGGTGAAACGCGGCTTAGAATCAGCCTTTTGCTGCAACAAGTTTGCAACAAAACCTCGCGCGAGTTGCATGCTAACGTGCAGGACCTAGCGCTTCGCTAGCTCTCGTGCGGATCTGTATTGGGCCTTTTCAGGTTAAAAGTAAATATTAATAGCAGTAGGAAAGGCTCTTTGTTCTCAGAGCTATTCGCAAAAGCATGTTCTCAACACGTTTCCCGGCTTTCTTGCCGGGCCCGAAGTCAATTCTCTTTCTGTTTTTTTGAATACGTTGTGTAAACGGTTATCTGGAGTCGGTTCTTGAGCACTTGTTAGGGTCACTGCGACACCTTCCGTATCCTCTCCAGAACCTTAACCCATCCGAAATAACAGAAATTGAGCTTTGCCACGCGCACCAGCTAATACTTCGTCCATGACGAGGTCATAGCACAACAGCTTCACTGTCTGAAGGCTGGCTGCGGAAGGTTCACAGCCGGTTGGCTGTGGCGAAGCTCTCAAACAGAGGATTTCATATGTCGAACGAACCAACTCTTAACGGCAACGGCGCCGGCGGTCCGCCCGCTGACGTTGTCTCCGGTGATCAAGGCTCGAAGGTTTCACTGACGAAGGAATCCGGTGCCGCGGTTCCGCCGCCTGCCGCTTCCAAGCCCGTCAAGGAGCGAGCGAGTTTCGGCAAGCGCATCAAGCGCTGGTCGGGGATCGCATTGCTCTCGCTGCTCGGCTACGTCCTCGTCGCCGCGCTGGCGCATCCGCTGCTCGTTCTTGCCTGGAAGTACTTGCCCATCATCGTCGCTTTGGCGCTCATCCCCGCCGGCATCTTTGCCGTTCGTGCGCTGGCAAAGCGCGGCAAGGCACCCTCACGCAAGGCGCTGACCATCACGTCTCTCGTCTACGTCGCGGCCCTCGGCTGGGTGGTGGCGGCGAACGTGTCGCAGACGCTCATCCAATGGCAGATGGCATCTTCGCTCGATCCGATTGAGATCGGGCAGTTGCCCAATACGCGCGACAACCGCATTGTCGTTCGCTCGACGGCGGCCAAGTACGTGAAGAACTCCATCACCGACAACCGCCTGGTCGGCAAACAGCCGCACATGGTGCGTGAAGTCGGTCAGGACGGCAAGATCGTCATGTGGTGGCAGTCGCCGCTCGCCTACGATGTCTGGTACGGCACGCCGTTCGGTAGTGTCCACAGCGTCGTGCGCGTGAATGCGGAAGAGCCCAACATGAACGTCGACGTGGCGGCAGGCAAGAATGCTTTCTTCCTCTTCGGCGACGATTCCTGGGTCACCGAGCTGCTTTTCCGCATCCGCCATCCGTTCTCGGAGCGCGGGGAAACGGTGTACTGGCAGAAGGAAAACGGCGAGTGGAGCATGCTCATCTCGGCGGTGTCCTATCGTCCGACCTGGACTCTGACCATGGTGCCGACTCTGTCGAGCGTCATGGAAGTGGGTCCACGAGGGCTGTTCACCAACTATTCGCGCGCGGACGCGGCGGAGAAATTCGAGGGCGCTGCTCTCTATCCGCCGGCGCTTGCCCGTAGCTATGCCGAAGCGTATGCCACTTACCACCGCGGTCTGCTCAATCCGGTCACCTCGCAGCTCGAACTCTTTGGGATCAGCGAGCCTCCGTATGACGCGCAGAAGTCCGAGGCCAACCGTTTCCCGTACTACCAGGATTTCGATGGGCTCGGTCTCGAGCTGATCATCGGACTGGAACCGAAGGGCGGTTCGCTCACGCGGGTGCTGTTCTTCGACGCGGTCAGTGGTCGCGCCAGTGTCTATGCGGTGCCGGATGCCCTGCGCATCAACGGACCGAGCAAGGCGCTCGCCAACGTCCACAACGCCGACCCCAGCGCCGACTGGTCTCAGTACGAGGAAGCCGAGCCGCGCCTGGTCAACGGCAAAGCCGGCACCTTCTGGCTGGTCACCGTCGTTCGCGGCGATCCGTCCAGCCGTGCTTTCGTCATGCTCGTTGCAGTCGACGCCTACAGTCTGAAGGCGCACCGCTTCGGCGACGTCGAGAGCTTCAAGACGTTTCTCAACACCGCGCCTGTGACCGGACCCCGGTAACAGCGGTGTGGATGCACGGTGTAGTGCATCTTTGGAGAGAAAGTCTCCGTAGTCCTTTTCGACAGGCGTAGGATCCGAAAACTTGCCGTAGGGGAGGCACTCCACCTCCCCTACGGTAACATCGGAGCTCGCTTGTGTCGGTTGGGTAGTGCATCATGGAACTGCTTACGATTTTTGACTTCGAGGGAGTTTGGGTTTTGGTCGGGCTTGTCGCTCTCGTTGCCTTTGTTATCGTTTGTGCATACTTGCGCGATCGCCTGCAACGAGGCGACGATTACTGGGAACGCCAACGCAGAGTGCTGGGCATCAAGCCTGGAGTTGGCACGCTCAATCGGGTGCGCACGACGCCACGACAAGTTTTTCCAAAACGCTGCCCGCGCGGTGTTTGCACCACCCCTGGTGCGAGTTGTCCGCAGGAATGTGTTGAGGAACCTCTGACTAAACGCCTGGTAGACGGTCGTGTCGTTCATGAATACGACAACGTTGAAGTTTGCTTTGGTCCAGGAAACAAAATCCTGGAGCTGAGAGTTGACGGCAAAGCCTGGTTGTAAGCTTGCTTGCTGCCTGGCTTGCATCACGTTTGAAACTTGGCGAGTATGACACTCGCGTCTCAACGCTTGCAACAGTGGGCACTGAGCCCACAAGGAACTTATGGCGCCACTTCTTCAGCTCGTTTGGGCGGGCTATCACTACGGACTTCCCAGCCACGGCTACGACAGCACTGTCAGCTCTCTGGAAGAGGCACTTACGAGCCTCGATGAGAACACGGGCAATGCTTTTGCCGCCGCAGCGTATAGCGAAAACGCCATCAAGTATTTGGAGGCGCGCTTGCTCGCTGCTTACGTCATCTCCAGCCTCGCCGCAATCAAGGCGGGCAATCTGGATTTGGCTGAAGAGGAGTATGGACGCGCTGTGCTGCTTGCCACGCTGACCATCAAGGGTCAGTGCAAGCTGCCCAGCATCGACTGGCCGACGATTCAGATGACGCTGCGCGTCGTCGAATCCAAGCTCAAGGAGGCGGGAAAGAACGTTCAATCGGTTTAGCAGGCTGGAACCACCATCACGTACGGCAGGCTGGAACGGCGGTTCTGAACCGAAACAAGATGCGTCTGAAGCTTTGCAGATCTTTGTGCTGATTCGCTAAACGCGGTCGGCATCAACATCCGCATCCTTCACTTCGCATTCTTGTTTTGGTGTAATTTTTACGATATGCCATAGTGTGTAGCCCCTTTTTTGGTGTTTCGAACCTGTTCCGGTCGGTCGATTTGTAACGCGCTTTGGCTGACCGGTTGGTTGGTGATGCTTTACAAAAGTGGCTTGCAGACAAGGATGAGCGCCGTCACATCAAAATTCGCGGCAGTTCGCGCGAACAGCGTGAGCGATCCGAAAGCGTCGCTATGTTAGGAAATCGGGCTCATATTAGAGGCGGTAAACGTTACACAAACGGCAATCTGCGCGATCTGCGTGACGCGGTCTTGTAAACAACCGGGTCAGCAACACTTGGATACGTCTCTTTGCAAGTCGTAGCATTCCGGCGTACCGATTCTTTCCACCTTGCCCGCAGGCGCACTCCAAACCCTTAACCGTTCCCGTTTTGCACCTCTCCAATGCGACCCCCAAATTCAGCGCTTGCTGGGGCGGAAAGACATTGGTTTCTGCGATCGCTATGTTTGCGACTCGCCAAAAACAACAAGCTCGCTGCATCCAGTCGATGACAGCGCGCAAGACCACACTTAAGGACACAAAACCATGGGATTCTTCGACAAGCTCCGTCAGTCCGCTTCGGACGCCAAGGCCGCTCTCACCACCAAGGTCTCGCAGTTCAAGAACAGCACCTTCCGTGATTCGGTCATGGGCATCTGCGCCCTGGTCGCCAGCGCTGACGGCAACGTCTCCGACGACGAGAAGCAGGCCATCGGCTCGCTCATCACGTCGCTCGACGCTCTCAAGTGTTTCCCCCCGGCCGACCTGATCGCCAAGTTCAACGAGTACTGCGACGCGATCAACAAGGACAAGACCTTCGGCCCCATCACGGTGTACTCGACGGTCGGCAAGATCAAGGGCAAGGGCGAACAGCCGGACGTCGCTCTGCAGGTCGCGCTGGCGATCGCGAATGCGGACGGCAACTTCGACGACAAGGAAAAGGCGCGCGTCAAGGAGATCTGCCGCACGCTCGGCGTCGACGCCACCACGTACGTCAGCTAAGTGTGTGCGCGCGTTAGAAACAGCTGAAACTGTTCTCTGACGCGTTCTATCTGAGGCGGATCGCCGATGGCTCATCAGTTGAACCGGTCCTTGCGGCTGGTTCTTCTGGTGCAGTCATCGGCGACCGCCCTTTGTTTTTTCCGTTTTTTTGACGCAAATATTATAAAAGCTAGTAGAAAATTTGGAAAAACAAAGAAGCAGAGGCTCGGGCAGTGAGAAATTGCTTTCTCTCTGCCTCCGCTCTGCTCCCTTGCCGCCGCGTTTTTAGCGCGACTCAGTCACGAACTTCGGTCTCAGCGCTTCTTCGAATGCCGATAGGCGACGAACGAAACCACGCCGGTCACCACGGTGAACGCGAGGCAGGCGACGCCGACGCCGGTGGCACCCGCACTGAACGCGGCGAAAGCGGTGATGACGAGAATCACGCGCATGACGCCGGCGACGATGGCGGCGATGGCGACCATGCCCACCGAGAAGCCGATGTAGCCGATCAGCATGAGGATTTCGCCGATCACGTTGGCGCTGCCGTGTCCCGGCTTCGGATTGAAGCTGAAGATGCCGCCGCCGTTGACCTTCCAGGAGAAGTACAGCGAGCAGACGGTGAGAATCGCAGCAGCAACGCCCCAGTGAGTCATCAGGAAGTCGATCATGGTGTTCCTTTCGTGTGCTCTCCAGCGCGGAGAGCGGTTAGTGAATGCGCAGTGGTTGGTGAAGAAACAAGCGGCACGGATACGGCGCCGTGAAGCGCTTTCTCCGTGCCGCTTGCAGAGAACCGAGCTAGAACGTCTTCCGCCCGAGCATTACTGCTTGTCGGAAGTATCCGCCGGACCCGGCTGCGGGGTGTCGGCATTCGGCGCGACTTCTCCTTCGACCGTGTTGGTCACCGGAGTCGCCGCAGGCGTGCCGTCGGCAGCCGCACCGTCGACAATTCCCGCCGGCTTCGCAGGGAACTTCTTCTTCGGCGCCGGCAGAACGTAGACGCTGCGATTGTTCGGGCTGTCGACCAAGCCGGACCCGTCCCACACGCCGGTGGCGAGCAGTCGAGCTTCCTTGGCCTTGTACCCGTCGATCCAGTTGTTCTGCCACGCATCGGTCGCCGCCAGCTTGCCCGTCCAGCCAACAGTCTCCTTCCGGTACTTGCTGGCCCGAGCGGCCGCGCGCGACTGGAAGTGCTTGTTGATGTCGAACATGTTGACGAAGACGTACTGCGCCAGCGCCTTGTTGCCGATCACGATGACGCCGTTCTCGTCGTTGCCGTAGCTCGCCTTGGCGCCGAGGTTGTCGGAACCAAAAATGACCACAGGCTTCTCGCCGAACGGATCGATCACGAGGATCTTGCCGTGCGTGATGGCATGCGACTCGGGGAGCTTCAGCAACTCGGTGATGAAGTTGGCGAACTCCACGTCACGCCCGGTAGCGAGCGCGAACAGCGGCGGACGTCCCTTGCGACGCTTGCACTTGACGCCGCGCAGCGCATCCCAGGAGCTGACCGTCATGAACGCGTAGAGCTCAGGACGGTTGTCCCAGATCTCCGCCAGCCAGTGGATGACCGACGGCGAACCAGGGTAGAAGACCTCGCCGCAGAGCACATCCTTGGCGCCTTCCATGAGCTCCTTCACGCGGATGAGCCAGGGCGAGAGCGGGACGTCGAGCCCCTTGCCCTTCACCTTGTCGTCCATGCTCGGCTGGAAGTAGGTCTCGATGATCGTACCGTCAGCCAGCACGACCGGGTCGTAACCCTGCGCATTGCGACGACGGAACTCGAGCGATTGCTCGGCGCCGTCCGCCTTCATGCGCTTCCAGTAGTCCAGGAAGTTCGCCGCCACCTGCGCGTTGCGGATGCGAGCGACCATGTTGGACTGGCAGCCCAGACCGGTGTTGGTCCAGTTTGTGCTGCCCGTCGTCACGTCGATCGGCTCGCCATCCTTGCTCACCTTCACCTGGAACTTGTTGTGCGCGATGCCCCAGGGCCCGATCATGCGGTCCTGGATGTCGGCGCCCGCTTCGTGCAGGGCCTTACGCGCCGCCGCGTTGGTGAGGTCTTCGGCGCCGGTGTTGCCGAGGATCAGCGAGAAGTACTTGAGGTGCTTCAGGAGGAAGTCCACAAGCTGGTTCGCGCTGAGCTCATACAACGCCAGGTGCACGTGACTGCCATCCACCACGGCTTCTTGGACGGGAGCCATGAGCATCTCGGGCACGTTGGCCATGAGGTGCTTGCGGATGACGTTGTCCGGGTTCTCGTAGTCTTCCAGCGCGTCGATGATCTTCTGGAAGTTCGGCGTACCGTCGGGGAAGCCTTCGGTGCCGTCGGGCAGGGTGCCGATGAAGCGCGCCAGCCACTGCGTCGACAGGATGCCGCGGGTGAAGCCGCAGTCGAAAGTCTCGTCGACCTTCGTCGTCAGCGTGACTTCGTTGGTGGTGACCTTCAGACCCTTGATGGGCTTCAGGTTGCCGGGCTCGCCGCCCATGCCCTGAATCTCGTAGGTGTAGGTCTCACCCGGCTTTCCAGAGAAGTCCAGGTGCCACTTGCGCTGGATCGGCCACACCGTCGACGGTTGGCTCTGCCAGTCCTTGTTGTCGTCCTGCCCGTCGAAGGGCAGTTTGGTCTCGATGACCGAGCGCTTGCCGTTGCTCTTCGCAACGCGAGCGATCTCGAATCCGAGGCAGCCTTCGAGCTTTTGGCCGGTGGGCCAATCGATGCCGATGAGCACAACGGTGTCGTTGTTGTGCGCCGCGGCTTCGAGCTTGGTTGCAGTTTTCTTTGCCATAGTTTTTCGTCCTTGTGCCGCTAGTTGCGGCGGTTAGAGGATGAACAGATGGGTGCAAGAAGGGCCGGCAGCCAGATGCTGTCGGCCCTTCTCGCTTGTCATTTCGGAATGCACTCGCGGTTTGCCGCCCAGGCACACCCACGTTTCTCTGAATGTCTCTACGGCTCCGGCATCACTCCAGGAACGTCAGCGCCAGCATTGCTGCGACGCCGAGTGCCATGAGAGCGATGTGTTTGTAGGAAGCCGCCAGAGAGTGATTCTGGAGGAAACGCGGAATGAGCCCACCGGCAGCCAGGTAGATGAAGCACCCAGCAGCCACAGGCATGACGTAGGCGGCGAAGTTCGACATCTCAGCTCCGATGCTGAGTGCCAGAATGACGCCGATGAAGGCGGTCACCGAACTTGCCAGATTCAGCAGCAACGCGCGCTTGCGAGTGAAACCCGAATGCACGAGCACGCTGTAGTCGCTGATTTCGGTCGGAATCTCGTGAACGAGCACCGCAACTGTCGCTGCAATGCCGGCCGCGGGATTGACCAGGTAGGCCGCACCGATCACCACGCCGTCGATGAAGTTTTCGAGCATGTCAGCCGTCAAACTCATCAAACCGATGTGGTGCGCTTCGTGCGGTTTCGCGCATTCGTGCCGGCAATGCAGGACGCGCTCGATGATGAAGAACAGAAAGACTCCGCCGATGATGAGCAGGGGAACGGTGGTGCCGTTGCCGAGCCCCTCAAACGCTTCCGGAATCATGTGGAGGAACGCATTGCCGAGCATGACGCCGACTGCGACGCTCACCATCGGTGTGGTGAAGCGCTGCAAATTAGCGTTAGCCATCGACAGCGTGAAAAGCCCGAGCAGAGACATGCCGCTTATCGCAGCGATGCTCAAGAGGGCATAGATCCAGATTGTATCCATGGGTGTGTCTCCAGTTTGCGCAGATGTCCGAAGGCGATGTCGCAACAAGCGACAACCTGGGCGGCAAACAACTTCTCGAAATAAGATCACCTCTCACCACGTAAGTGGTCTTGATTGGTGTTCGAATGGCGAGAAGTTATGTGGCTATCGGATTGTTCTGCTGGTTAAAAGAAGGTTGTCATGATGCCCATACCTTAGGGCTCAGTTATTGCCGGATCAAAGAGCTCTAACATAAAAAGAGAGGATTCTCGCTAACGCCAGCTCTCGCAAAGGTCACGGGCGCCGAATGCTCATTTCTCGTTTAATGTGTTCAATGCTCGCGAGGTTTACGCGAAGTCGCTAAAAAGCCTAGTCCTCTGCCACCTATGCCAAGTGGACATATCCCTTCACAAGAGAATTGATGCTGCTCATAAGCCACTTCATCTGCCCCTTTTGCATAGTCCTCGGTAGCATAAAGAACAGCGATGAGTTCAAGACAAAACAAACTCAGAAGCTCTTTTCGAAAAACTTGCGGCCCGGTTGCCGCAAAAAAGTTGCCGGTCAGCCTGAGTCTGGTCTAACCCCTGAACGGAGCGGCTTAGCATCGTTTTAGAACGCACTGTGTTTGAAGTGCTACAGTGCAATCGATTCTTTCGCAGAGTCCGGAATTTCCTTGGCGAATTTTCTCCTCGGAACCTCCACCGGAATCCCTTCAGGAATCCCAGGCGTCCCAGGAAACCTTCAGGAATCAAGTTTGGCATCCCAAGGAAATCCCATCCGGCAATCTCAGGAAACCCCTAACGAAACCCTTAGAGCTCGCTCTGGAAACCCATTGGATTCTCTTTCAAATTTTGACGAGTTGCCCTGCCGGTCTAAACCGGCTGGGGCTCCGTCGGTAAAGACAATGAGCGATTCCACTGAGACTTCATTTTTGCCTGGAAAAAACGACCGCCGCTCCGGCAGCAATATCCGCAAGTCGTTTGCCGATGTGCATGCTCTTGCTCAAGTTTTCGACGAACCGCGCAGCCGCGCTCCAATTGCCCAGGCTCAAAGCAGGCAGTATCTGGTCAACGTGCTCGATCGACAGTACGAATTGTCTCTCAAAAACGGCTATCCCTTGTGCTTGGCGCTAGCCACGCTCGATCCCTCGGCTGAAGTTGCCGCGCCTTCTCCCACTGCGATACTAAATACGGTGGCGAAAATCTGCCGCTCTAATTTGCGTCCGACCGATCTCGTTTTTCACTATTGCGACGGTTTGCTCGCTATGGTACTCCTGGAAAGCGACGAAGATGGCGGAGCGAGCGTAGCGGCACGCTTGAAGCGCTCTCTCGATCGCCGCCTATATTTCGGCAAAACAGCTCTCAGTGTTCGCCCGGTGTTTGCAATTTCGGATGTGACCATGGGCTTTGGTTCTGCCGGCAAGAGTCTTCTGACTTCGGCAGAAATGGTGCTCAATAGAGCCGGTTACAAGGATTTCGATGTGGCTGTCGCCAGCAAGACTCTTGCCCCACCTGCAGTCGACATAACAGTAAGGGCGCAAGACATTGCCAATGCCATCACCGGCATGTTCGATACAAGCGTGTAAGACGCTAGCGAGGTATGTGCGAAGAGTGGGGGCGCATTGCATGCGCCCAACTAAACTACAGAGGCTGAGCTTTTCCGGCTAGCGCTTTGCTTTGGCAGAGGTTGCCAACCTGTTCTGCTACCTTACGCATGAATTTTTGCGCGCCTAGACCATGGAGGTGTACCGGATCGCAGAAATCTTCTTTGGAGAAGACTCCTGGGCGGTTGAAGTCAACAAACTGAGCGTCGTTTTTTTGAGCTAATTCTCGAACTCGGTTCAAATACTTGTCGTAAATACCTGCGGGAAGCAAGTCGGTATTTTGTTTTGTGAGCGGCATATTCACGAGGATTACCGAAAATCCCATCTCATGAGCTTGCTGCAAAAGTTTGTCCATATACTTTGATTGGCTGTTGAAAACTTTGGGACGAAACGGTTGGTAGCGTGCGCAGTATTCTTTGCTGTTGTCGGCCCAAAGCGCATGCTTGGCGGCTTTTTGGCTATATGGGCTAACGATCCATTGACCGGGAGAATTTTCTTCCGGCTGTTCAGCCATAGCGATTTTCAGGAGTGGCTGAGGCGCTTTGATGGTATCAAAGGTGGTGCCCAATGTTTTCTCGATTATATTCTCGGCTAAATTGCGCTCCACGATCTGAAAATCCGCTCTTTTGCCATAGAGATAAATGCTTCGCTCGATTTGTCTTTCGATCTGTTTCCACACTCGTTTACTCTCCGGCAAAACGTCTTGTGGATAGCTGACTTTGTCGAGATAGCGGACGGTTTCTGTTGAGGCAGGATCGCTAAAACTGCTATCGACCAGGTCGCGAGGGGCCACGCCCCAGACAAGCAGAGGTCTTCCTTCGCCTTTCGCCGGTAAGGCGCGAAAAAGCGCGCATGCATCGGACGCCATCTGCCCGCCAATTGCAAATGAGTGCGTTGAGACAGGCTTGCCAAGCAATCTGGCTGCATATGTCTCGAAATACTTCGAGCGGTGGTTCTTTACCGCGTCTAAAGGCTGTTGCAGGAAGGAAGAATCACCATCATTGACGACGGCGACCATGAGGGAAGAACCGAAAAAGACAGTGTTCGGTTTACGCTCTGACTTTTGCGCGGCTTGCCAGTCTTTCGCTGTCCAGTAGGCCCAGCAATGGTTGGGTGAGTCAGTGGGGTCGGTCTTGAATGCCCCAAAGGCAGCAATATTGGCAATCACAACCGCGGCGCCGGCCAGCAAAACATAGCTGGAGAGCCAGTTTTGCCTCTCCTGCTTTGGTATGGAATCTGGCTGTGTGCTGTTTTGCGACGGCAATTTCAGGTTTCCAATAGCCGCCATATGATAGCGCGGCGCCGTCGCTGTTTCCTTGCCATTTACTCATGGAATCCACGGCGCTTAGATACTGTTAAGGTCTGTGATCCCCGTCCGATTTGCACTCACGGGAAAAGCTTATGTCAAGAGTCTAAATATGGCTTTCAGGGCTTTTGATTCATTCTTAAAAAGGGAACAATAACGGGGGAGGTGTGGGTCTCCTCGCTTACTACCGGGTGAAAAATGAGCCAGCAGCAGCAACAACAGGAGCATCGCCTCGGCGAGTTGCTAATTGAGATGGGTTTTCTTCAGCAAAAAGAGCTGGAGGATGCCGTAGCCATGGCGAATCAGACGCGCCTTCCTCTGGGAAGTGTGCTTGTCATGTCCGGACACCTTTCGGACAAAGAATTGAGAGCCTGCGTGCTTGGCCAGTCTTTGTTGAAAGACAACGTCATCGTCAAAGAGGACATGTTTCAGGTAATGCGCATCGTCCGCGAACGCGGCGTGTCTTTCGAAGAAGGCATGCAGATGCTCGAGGGCAAGGTCGAGAAGGTTGATAAAGAAACCAACAAGCTCGGCGAATTGTTGATCGCTGCAGAGCGCATCACGCCCGAACAATTGCAGACTGCGTTAGACACAGTGGAGTCGAGTGGATTGCCTTTGGGGCGCGTTCTTGTGCTAACCGGTGCAGTCAACGAGCCGGTTCTCAAGGTTGGTTTGGAAGTTCAGGTGGGTGTTCGCGACGGCAGCATCAGTCGCGAAGAAGCGATACAACGGTTGCGCACTGTTTCTTCCGTATCATCGGTTACCCGTCAAAGTATTGAAATGACAGCGCCGACGCTGGACAAGATCCTGCGCCTGGGCGAATTTTTTGAAAAGGCTGGTATTATCAGCGATACCGACATGCTCAACGCGCTGGAAGTTGCTCTTACTCAGCAGCGCCGTGTTGGTGAGGTTTTGGTGCAATTCAACCTGGTTAGCGATAAGATGGTTGAAGCTGCGCTTGAATTGCAGCACTTATGTCGTGGTCGGCAAATCCGTCCCGACCAGGCGATTTCCGCATTGCAGAATATGCACTTCAATGGCATGACTTTGCACCAGGCTCTTGGTGTGCCCGAGCCGGAGGCGATGTTCGTCCGGCCGGAAGCCCTGTATCAGCCTGGACCAGCGACCCAAGCACCAATGGCGGCGCCTGCGGTTGATGCTGCTCCACCTCCGGCACCACCACCACCACATGCACCGGCGCCTGCTCCTGTGGACCCAAATGCGGTATTGCTTTCGGGCTGGGGAGATGAGAGTCCTGCCGAGGAAGTCAGAGAAGGTTGGGGGGCGCCAAGCGAACAACCTGCAGACCAAAGTGGATGGGGAGAAGGTACTCCACAAGTGGCTCCGGCGGCTGCCCAAGCGCAACCTGCCGCACCACCGACATTTGCACAACCGGAACAAGCTCCCGCTGCTGCTCCAATGCAGCAATTCGTTACTGCCAGTGGCGAGTATGGGGCTGTTGCTGTGGGCGCCTCCCAGCCGGCTCAAGGGCTGGTGCCGCCTCCTCCGCCCGGCTATGCGCCGCTGCCCTCCCAGCCGATAACGCCTCAAGCATACGAACAGAGCCAGGCGACGGCGCCTGCTATGCCTCCTGCTCAGCCGACTTCGCCCTCTCCTGCGGTCATGCAAGCATTCGAGCCACCGGCAGGCTACACGCCATTACCTACCGCACCACAGGCTCCGGTCGTGGAAGCAGTTCCCTCAGTCGAACCGGCACCTGCCGCACATCCAGCCCCAGAGCCATCCGCTCCGCAGGCTGCTCCGGTTGTTGCAGAGGCGGCGCCTGCGCCTGTTGCTTCAGAGTCCCCGTCGCCGGCTGCCGCTCCCAACCCCACCCCCACCCCTGTCTCCACTCCCCCAGTTCCTGCTGCGCCTGCTCCGCCGCCTCCTGCGACTCGCAGTGCAGTGGATGGCGTTATTGCTGAAATTGCGTTTGAAGCAGCTCAATTTGCCCAAGCTCAGGAATCCGCTGCTGCGTCAGCCGGCGGCCTGGGATTTGAAGCTGTTGGTTTGGCTCAATTGCTCAAGGTCACGGGTATCGTCACGCAAGACGAGATGGACAGAGCCATCAAAGATGTTATTCGCGACTCGGTTCTTCTGCACGATATTCTCAAATCGTCAGGCGTCGGTGACCCAATGACACTTCGCGCTGCTTACGATGCGCATATCATGGTAATCGGTGGTCAACTTACTTTTGAGCACGCAATGATCGCGCTAGATTATTGCAAGCGAGGAAAACTTAGTCTCTATGAGTCTTTCAAGCAGCTCGGTTGGTTGCAAGAGTAAGTAAGGGCAACGTTCTTTCTGAGAAAACAGGCAGCGCTATGCGCTATTTGTTGCCCAGTACTTTGATCTCCAGGTTGTCGACGTCACCTTTGAACGCTACAAATTTGGCAAAATCGTGATGCAAAAATGCGTCCAACTGTTTCGTCATATCTTTCTTGCGCGGATGTGCCGATACACTGTAGCCTTGCTTGCGCAGCTTGTCTGCGGCTTTCATGACGTCTGCGGTTTTGTCTCTGTTAGGATCGAAAATCAGCGCAAGTTTTTCTCTTGCATCTTTTGGTTTTGTGCCCTGATCCATCATGACGCCGATAATGCGCTCGAATCCAATGGAAAATCCGCATGCAGGAACATCTCGTCCGGAAAACTTTTCGACCATTTTGTCGTAGCGCCCACCGCCACCCATTGAGTAAGAGTAGCCTTTCATGCCGATTTCGAAGATCGGTCCTGTGTAGTAACCCATGCCCCGAACCAGTGTTGGATCGAAGACGATGTCGTATTTGCCGTCCGCCGTGCTTTGAACTCCGTCAATGATGGCTGCCAATGAATTGAGCGCATCCGAAAGTTCTTGCGGCAAATTAGAACCATCTTTCTGAAGCGCGGTGCCAAAGCTGGTTAAATCAGCGTTTTCACCTTGCGAGCTTCTTAGCAATTGACAGAGAGATTTTACTGGCTCCGCGGGCCAACGTTCCAAGAGTTCCTTTTCGACGCCATCTACACCAATTTTGTCGAGCTTGTCGATGGCGATAAAAATAGGATCGAATTTTCCTTCAAAACCACAAAAAGCGACCATTGCAGTCAGCAAGCGGCGATCGTTGATTCTGATTTGGAAACTGTTAAAACCAAGATTGAGAAGTGCGGCTGAAGAAGCTGTCAGCAACTCGGTTTCGGCAATCTCGGATTTGACTCCAAGAATGTCGATGTCGCACTGGGTAAACTGCCGAAAACGTCCCTTTTGTGGTGCTTCTGCGCGCCAGACGGAGCCAATTTGGATGGCTTTGGTCGGGAAAAGCAAATCGTTTTGATTGGCGCAAAAATAACGAACAAGAGGAACAGTAAGATCGAAACGCAAACCTAGATCTGCAAGTTGATCGCGTTCAACGTTTGCAGATTCCAGAACCTTTTCCAGCTTGTCTCCGCGCTTGAGCACTTCATAGATCAATTTGAGGTTCTCTCCGCCTTCACCGCCCTTCAGGTTTTGCAGGTGTTCGAGTGCTGGTGTTTCTATCCGAGAAAAACCAAACTGTTCATATGTTTCCAAAATCGTCCTGGTGGCCCAGTCGCGCAGAGCTGTTTCTTTCGGCAAAAGGTCGCGCATGCCGCGCGGAGGCGCCAGGCTGAGGGGCTCTTTTCCGTCGTTTGGTTTGGATTGGGTTGCGGATTCTGTCATTTGCGGGCGCCTTGGTTTGGAGAATGAAAGACGATCTTCTCAGAAGAGGGCTGTAAATAGAATCGCAAGAGCTGATTTGTGAATTTACGGACAGTAAGTTTGAGGAAGATTTCCGCCATTACCTACGGTTTTCTCTGCTTTGGTTGTCGTTAGATAACTCGCTGCTCATGCGGGAATCGAGCGCTGGTTGTTTGTCCTGAAGTTGTGAACAAAAGCTGAAGGAGTTGTGGCGCAAATCTCCAAAACCAAGGTGTTGAGCGCATTTTGAGACTCTTAAGGCACGATTAAACGCTTTGCTAGCTCACTTAGCTGCGCGATTGTATACAAGGGAATTCTCTATCTGATTTAGACTTAATCCCGGCGCTACGCTCTCTGCGTAAGGGTTTTCCACTACGACAACCGGCAGCCAAGCATGCTCGAATGTCTCCAAATGCATAAGCGGCGGATATCCACGGTGCGCAGGTGAGTAATACCGCTACCTTGCGAAAGCACTATATCCATCTGCAACAGACCATTACATAGAGCCTGTTGTTAAGAGGGAATTCGTTTGGCTCTGCGCTCTAGATTCACGATGTTTCTTTCCCATCACAATTTTTTTCCGGAGTCCGCATAAGGTTCGCCCTTAGCCATCCGCACACATCGCTGCATCTTTTTTCGCTCGTTTTTCGCGAGAGGGAAAGGATTTGGCTTCGGGAGAATCAGCAGCATGTTTGAGGAAACGTCTTCAAGCATGGAAAAAGTCTGCAAGGAGAAACACTATGACTCAAACCTCGCACAAGCACGGTCAACCGTTCGTCGACCTGCCAGTGCATGGTCAAGAGCGTCTATGCGGCATCTCACTGATGGGTCGCGATTCCGGTCGTTGCGCGTCGTGTAGACATTTTGCTCCTGTGTTGTTCCAGGGCTTCTGCGTTGAATGCGCAGCTTTTCACAACCTCGACCTGATGCGACCCCAACACCCGGAGCGTCCGCATTGGTCTCGATAGTCTCACTAACAGGAGACACAGACTATGAACGAACAATTGAAGCTTGAAGTGGACGCTGTCGATCAGCGCGCCGACGAGATTCTCGCCCGTATCGAACAGCTCGCAACCGACCTCGATGAGAAGTCGTTCGAGCTCATCGAGCCCGACCTGATGGCTTGCCTGGAAACCATGGCAATCGCTGGTGAGCTCACCGACCTTGCCACTCTTGTCGAGCTGGAAGATTCGACTGCCGGCGCTGAGCCTGCCGCCGAAGCTGCCGCCGACACGACCGCCGACGCGGAGAGTGCCGACAAGGACAACTCGTTTTTCAGCTTCCTCACGCAACTCTTCTCCGGCTTGCCGGCGACAGTTGTGAACCTTATTCCGAATGACACCAAAGTCACCGCCAAAGACGCCCAGAAGCCGGAAGGCGACTGCTGTGTCGATGTGGAGGAACCCTGTATGGCAAAAGACAATGCCCAACCAGCGGAAGGCGAGCAGGCGTCGAAGAAACTGCCGCTTGCTGAAGAACCGCAGATCACCATTTGTATCGCTCCTTCGACGAGCGACTACTTCAAGGACATGAAGCCGACCAATTCCGACTCGAAGGACGCCAAGGACGCCGACAAGGGCGACGCAGAGGCCAAGCCGGTCGGAAAGCTTCGTCCTTCCCATCCGGAAGACCAGCTCGGCCTGAAAGACGGACTCGGTGATCCCGAGGACGGCGGCATGTGCGTGGAAGATGAAAACGGTGCCTACACCTGCATCATCGTTCCGTCGCACAAGGACCTGGCTTCTTCGCTTTTGAAGGGCGCCCGGCGTATGCTCGGGTTCTCCGACAAAGCCCTCGGCAACGCCGAGAAGAAGCTGCCCAAGAAGGACGAAGACGCCGACAAGAAGTAACCGGCGACTTGGGGTGGCGGCTGTGGCGCAATAGGTCCTGGACCTGCGCTTGAACAGCCGCTCACCTTAGTAAGCGCATGAGCTGAGTGGTCGGTTAGACTCCTCTTCTCCGGCGTCAGTAGCTAAACAACTGCGTCTGGCACGTGGTTGGCTAATTCAAGTTCCAAGTGAAACCCGAATTGAGGACGCCTTCAGCGGTCTCCACTCTTCGGGTTTCTGTTTTTTTTGATGAAACACTAAATGGGGTAGTATACATGCCGTGAATAGCAAAAACGTTGATTCTGTCGACTATCACATCGTTTGTTTGGGGCTTTACATGTGAAATACTAAAACAGACAGTAAGAATGGTGCAAAAAGACAAGGCAGCAGTAGTGGCGCTTGTTCGGAGTTACCGAACAAACGTTTTCCTACCGCCTTGTCTGGGTGTCTGTGCAGCTTCTGCAGATACGACGGCTGCATCTGCTGGTGGTCGTAAGACCGCTCCAAACAGATGCAACCGTCCACCCTGGGTGCTTCTCCATCAGGCTTTCGTCCGGGAGGAGAAGCGGAAGTTCTCGATCTTCATCGGCGGAACAACTGCCGGGAAGGTCTCTTCACCTGCCGCCAAAACCGGCTGACCGATTTCGACGACGTTCTTGAGCATGTCGATTACCGACTGGTTGAAGCGCAGGTTTTTGATGCCGCGCGTCACCTTGCCGTTCTCGATCAAGAACGTGCCGTCACGAGTCATGCCCGTGAGCAGCTTGGTGTTGGGATCGACGTCACGCACATACCACACGCGCGTCAGAAGAATGCCGCGCTGGGTCGATGCGATCATCTCCTCCAGAGACGAATCACCGCCGGCGACGACGATGTTCATCGGGAATTCGCCTTCGGCGGACGAAGGAGCCGCACCGTGACCGGTCGGGCTTCCGCCGAGATACTTCACGGAGCGACGGCTCTTGACCGGGGTCTTGAGCTTGCCGTCCTCGACGATGGTCACGGTCTTGCGATTCATGCCCTCGTCGTCGAAGAGGAAGCCAGTCTGCAACTCGTGATTGGCATCATCCGTGATGGTGATGTTCTTCCCGAGCACATTCTTGCCGATCTTCTTGTAGAACGAGGACGTCTCGTACCAGTGTTCCGTGCCGGTGAAGTCGTCGTAGAGGAAGCAGATGAGGTCGAGAACCGCGGACGGCTCCAGAATCACCGTGTAGTCCCCGGGACGCACGTACACCGGATTGCGGCTCTTGCGAGCACGCGAGGCAGCGCCTTGCGCCAGAGCGACCGGGTCCACTGCATCGAGATTGCACCCGTAACCCTTCTGCCAGCCGGACGATGAAGCCGAGAGCATCGTGATCGAGCACTCGACGTTGGTCTGCTGGTCAAAGCGGAAGAGCCCGGCGGAGTTGCCAATCGCGTACGAATTGAGGTACGTAGCGAAGATTCCAGCGGCGCTGAAGCGACCGCGTCGTGCAACCTCGACGATGGATTTGACGCGAGCCAGCCGGTCTTCGGGTCCGAGCGCCGCGATGCGCGGGTCGTAGCGAGAGAATTTCGGCGTGGCATCCTCGGTGAGATTCGACGGCTTGAGCACGCGCAGCGTGGTCGCGTCGTGCGGCAGAACAGCGGCGGTTTCGATCGCCTTGTCGACTGCCCGCTTAATCGCTTTCGTGCTGGTGCTGTCCGTCGCGAAGAACGCAGTGCGCCCCCTGGCGTTGACGGTGATGGTCACCGTCGTCGTGCAGGTGTCGACGTGCTGCGTCATCTCGTTGTTGGCGAACCGTGAAGTCGCCTGATCCTGCTCGAACACCGTAACCTGCATGTCGGTCACGCGGTCACCCGCATGCGCGATTGCGAGGTCGATGATCTTCTTGCACTTGGCTTCAGTGATCATTTGGAACCTCCCGCGCAGTGACGATTGTGTCTCGCCACTTTTGCATGGTGATGGCCGGAATGCGGCTTGCTGTGGGCTCCGCCTTTCGGCTTGTCCTCAGCAGGCTTGGCGACGCCGACCTTGGTGTTCTTGAAACGCGCCGGAGCCGCACCGTGGCCGGTGCCGATGGCCTGACAGGGCTGACCCTTCGCACATGTCGGGATGCCCCAGTACACGTGCTCGGACGGCCCGCAGATGGCGTCGCAGCTGTTCCAGAAGTTGGTGGTGATGCCCCAGTAGCTCGGGTTGCGGACCGGCTCGACGATCTTGCCGTTCTTGATCAACCAACCGATTTCCGTGCCGAACTGGAAGTTGTGGCGACGGTCGTCGATCGACCAGGAATAGTTCGTGTCGAGCAGGATGCCCTTCTTGGTGTCGGCGATCAGGTCCTGGAGAGAACCCGCGTCACCCGGCTCCAGAGAGACATTGGTCATGCGAACCAGAGGCGTGAAGCCCGGTCCAGTCGCCCGCATCATGCCGCCCGAACGGTCGAGACCGAGTTCGTGCGCGGTTTCACGCGAGGTCAGGTAGCCGACGAACAGGCCGTTCTTGACCAGTTCCACGCGCTGACCCGGAACACCATCGTCGTCGTAGGCGAAGGTGCCGAGCGCGTTTGGAACGGTCGCGTTGGCCGTGAGGTTGACGATCTTCGAGCCGTACTTCAGCTTGTTGAGGTTGTCCGGCGTCAGGAAGCTGGCGCCAGCGTAGTTTTCCTCTTCACCGAAGACACGATCCAACTCGGTCGGGTGACCGGTGGATTCGTGAATCTGCAGCGCCAACTGCGAGGCGCCCAGGATCACATCCGTGACCATCTCCGGGCACTGACGCGCCTTGGAGACCGCGACGGACTCTTCGGCAACGCGCTGAGCATTGCCCAGGAGGTCCCAACGCTGCACCATCTCCCAGCCGGCAGACTCGTACTGACCGCCGAAGGAGTTGGGCCACGAGCGCACGAAGTGCTCGTCCACACCCGCCTGCGCGTCGATGCCGCAGCCGGAGGTGAGGAAGGTCTGCAGGATTTCGCTGCCCTCGGTGGAGACGAACAGCTTCTTCTCACGGGTGAAGGTGAGGAGGCCCGAGGTCTGCTTCACCCCACGCGTCTTGCGCATGAGCTTTTCGCATTCCAGGAGCAGGCTGACCTTGTCGTTGGTGGAGATTTTGAACGGGTCGATGCTGAAGGGCGACTGCCAGATTGCCTGGTGAGCCGCTTCCTTGGCCAGCTTGACGCGACCGTTCAGGAGACGAGAGCTGGCTTTCGCCGCTTCCACCGCCTTGGTGACGGCAGCGACGACGCCCAGCTTCGTGAGATGGCGTGCGGTGGCAAAACCCCAACCGCCACGCACCAGCACACGGATTCCGAGACCGATACTCTCGTTGTCTGCTGCGTAGACCACATACAAGTCACGAGTTTCGACAGTCTCGGAGACCGTCTTGATCAAGCGCGCGTCGGCGTAGCTCGCACCTAGGGAGCGAGCCACGTCGAGCGCATAAAGCGCTAGTTCTTTATTCATTTGTGGCTCCCGTACGCACTTTCGTGCGCGCTGTGTGAAAACCGGCACCATGCCGCGCCGGTTTCCGGGATTTGAGAGATGGAGAGGTGTATGGTGCTGTTTGGCGAAATTCGAAGAATTCGCCGAGCATCACACCTGACTTACAGATGGCAGCAACCTCAACTTGTAGGGTCGACGCCATGCGTCGCCCAACAAGCTGGCGCCACTGCCTTATCTGCACTACGGAGCACTCGCTGTGCTCCAGATTGCTGAATCAGATGGACGGCTAAGTGGTTCAGGATGCGCAGCTCAACACCGGATAACCGAAGTCGAACTTGCCTCCTGCCTTCTTAGCTGCAGCGGCCTTCTCTCGCATCTCCCGCACGAAGCAGTCGAATCGAGACGAAAGTCGTTCTTGGTCCTTGTCCTTAGCGAGTTCTTCTGGCACGAGCACTTCGTCCTTGAGGGCAAGGACGACGAACTCTTTCGGCATGCCCACGACTGCGCCGGCTTTGATGAGCACGGGATTTCCCGCGCCACCACCCGAGATCGCAACTGTAGGAATACCGGCTTGAGACAGCGCTTTCACGATCGGTTCGCCCGAATCAACGGGGCCGATCAATCCGCCGTCCACCAGCGCCAGTTCGAAATCGCCGAAGACAACCTCGATCAAGCGGCTCGAATCACCGTCCCACTTATCACTCATGGGTTCGGCGTCTTTGCTTGCGAGGATTCCCTTCAGCCGATCGGCACCGATGGATTCGGCGCCGATGATCCAGGTCACTTGGTGACCGCAGGCTTCGAGTTGCTGTCGCATTGGACCAGCGAAGCCCGCCATGTCTTCAATCAGGAGAATTTTCATGGCTCTCCCTTTCTTTTACAGGGGGGCGTGTTGGAAAGCATCGACGGGCTGCCCTACTGCATGTGGCCCGACGACTGGCTCAAGCGCTTCATTACGCTAAGAGCTACTTCCCTGGACTAGGCGGGCAGGTCAGCGAAAGTGGACTGGAAAGGCTGGATGCCTTCCATTCCGCTTTCGGAGTTGCCGACGTAGTCGAGGAACATCCTGTTGTCCGGGTCCCCGGCACGAGCACGCTCTTTGCGGCTGTAGTCCGTGGGGTCCGTCTCCAGGCGAATCTCGACGCGAACAGCGCGCGAGAATCGTTCGGTCAGGTACGCGGTGATCTCATCGACCAACGCTTCCCGAGCCGTGACCGGATGCACGACGCTGAAGGACAGCGGCGAGCAGGCCATGAGGTCGAAGTCGTTCGTGTGCGCCCAGATGCGTTCGGGCTTCTGCTCACCGTCGTACTCGCCGGCGGGGCAGTGATCGCACATGATCCACTCGAAGTTGTTGTACTGCTTGTCCGGGTCGATGAAGCGCACGCGAGCGGTGGCGACATCGGACGCACACGAAGCACCCACGACAGCCTGAACGACCGTGCGGATGAAAGATGCGACATTTCCGGATGAGACAGACTTCTCTTGCATTTGGTTCACTCCTTGCAATTTCTCGTTGAACCTGGCTGGAAGAAAGACGTTCCCTGACTCGCAAACAAGCGCGTCAAACGTTGCCGTTGAATGAGAACGTTCAAATCCGAGACAACTCCAAAATCATCAACTCAGATACTCAATACCTACAGGCAAAAGACAGGCCCGACTTCGCGCTCGTTGAAGCGAGAGGGAAAGCTTGTAAATGCTTATAGATATTGAGTTCTGGTTGCTAAAACGATGGAGAGTAGAGAAAGAGATGTAACTGCACCCTACTCTTCGCCCAGTGGGCTTGCAACGCCCAAAAGCGAGGACATTAGCGGGGGTTAAGCCCTGTATGATTTGCGAAACCTTGTCAACCCTGTCTTGGTGCGGGTCTGCCCCTTGCCAAGCTCTGAAAGTCTTTGCTGTCCATACCTTGGAAGACTCTAAAGAAACGATTAATACTTTGCGCGGGCTCCGCTAATAATTAGCTGAAAGCTATAGCTCAAAACTTCTGTTTCTCCTTTCACAGCTTCGATAATATGAGATCTGATCTCAAGAAGTGTATTCAGTAGCCTCTCTTGGTTATGGTGGCTTGTCACTTCTTTTCTTCCAACCCGAGATCTCCTCTCCAGAGAAACCATAACCAGAACTCTCCGATAAGCATTTTGCTGCGGCTTCAACCGCACCCGAATCGGATCTGGTTGTGAACAAGCAAAGTTTTCTCGATCATCCAACGTCTTTTCCTTGTGCGATGGGAAAGACGTGCACTTCTTTGCCAGAACGACTCTAGAACTAGAAATCCCCAACGACAAACGCAGCAGCTCGGTTTTGAGCGTTTCAAAACCAACGGGCAGCGCGGTCTTGGGGCGTCTTCGGAGAACAAAATATGAGTCTGTTTCAGAAACTCTTGCGGCGCAAAAGCGTTCAAGACCTTCAAAACGGAGGTGCTGACGACGCTGAAGGCCCAAAGCTCAACAAAGTACTTAACGCCAGGGATGTCTTCAACCATGGTGTCGCGGCTATCATCGGTACGGGCATCTTCGTCCTGACTGGTGTCGCTGCGCATGACCATGCCGGTCCTGGCATCATTCTCTCCTTCCTGCTTGCGGGATTCGCCTGCGCCTTCGTAAGTTTTGCTTACGCTGAGCTGTCCTCGATGATTCCTGTGTCAGGAAGCGCGTACACGTACACATACGCCACGCTGGGCGAAATCTTCGCCTGGCTGATCGGCTGGGACCTTCTGCTCGAATACGCAGTGGGAGCCAGCGCCGTGGCTGTGGGTTGGAGCGCCTACTTGCAGAACGTCATGAAGGCGCTCGGTTTGCATCTGCCTCCATTCCTGTCGCATGCACCTGAATTCGTCCCCTGGCAGGCCGTTTTTGTTGCGGCAGGAGCGATTACAGTCGGGGTCATCGGCATGTTTAAGTCGCGTGGTGCGTTGACGGGCCGCGCCGGTGCAGGCATTTACCTGACCGGTCCTGCGTCGGCCGCAGTGGCCGGTTTCGGTTTGGTCAAGGCTTGGGAGGTCGCAACGCACCTCACTTCCGTAGACCTGCCTGCCATTCTCATCGTGCTTTTCATCAACTTCTGGTTGGTCAAAGGCGTTTCGCACACTGCCAAAATGACCGCTGTGTTCGTTGCCATCAAGGTCGCGGTCATTCTCTTCTTCATCGGCGTGGGCATTTGGCACATCGACACCACCAACTATCAACCGTTCTTGCCGTTCGGCTGGAATGGCGTGTTCACTGGTGCTGCGATTGTCTTCTTCGCCTACATCGGCTTCGACGCCGTGACGACCCTTGCCGAAGAGTGCAAAGACCCGCAAAAAGACGTACCGAAAGGCGTGATCGGCAGCCTTGTCGTCTGCACGATTCTCTACATTCTCGTCGCTGCCATCATGACCGGTGCGATGTCCTACCTGCTTCTGGGCGGGTCGGAAATCGCTGCTCCCATGGCTCGCGTTCTCGACCATCTCGGTTACTGGTGGGCGTCGCCTCTCGTTTCAATTGGTGCCATCGCCGGTATCACTTCGGTCTTGATCGTGCTGCTCTTTGGTCAATCTCGCATCATGATGCGCATGGCCAAAGATGGGCTTATCTCGCCGCTCTTCGGCAAGATTCACGAGAAGTACCGCACGCCCGTTTGGTCGATCGGCATCTGGGGTGTACTCGTTGCACTCACCGCCGGTCTCCTGCCCATCAGCGAATTGGCCGAATTGACCAACATCGGCACACTTGCTGCGTTCGTCATGGTGTGCGCTGGGGTGATCATCCTGCGCTTAAAGGAGCCCGACCGTCCGCGCAAGTTCAAGTGCCCGGACTTCCCACTGGCCAAGCCTGCCGGCAATTTCGTCGTCACATGCTTGACCAAAGTCTTCGGACTCAAGCCGGAGACTGACGCGCGTCTGCGGTCATACGTGACCACTTTCGCGTGGATGATCATCCCGATTCTCGGCGCCGGCATGAGCCTGATCTTCATGTTCAGCCTGCCTGCTGTCACCTGGGTCCGATTTGCTATCTGGATGGGTCTGGGAGTGGTTATCTACATGTTCTACGGACGCGTGCACAGCAAGCTGAATAGGCCGCAGGAGAAGTAGGTTCGCGCTGTTTCACTGCGGTGGAGCAGCTCGTCTGATTCCTGTTGACGGTGCGCCTTTGCACCCCAAGAAAACAAAAACCGAGGAAAAAACTATTGAGCAGATCCTACAGAAAGTCTCCCTTTTGCGGGATTACTACTGCAGAAAGCGAAAAGAAGGACAAGCAGCTTGCGCACCGTCGTGAGCGCCGCATTGTCCGCCAGATCCTCGGCAGCGATCCGCTTCGTCCTGTCCTCCCGCATCGCCGCGAGGTGTCCAATGTGTGGAGCTTCGACAAGGACGGCAAGCAGCGCCTGTCTGGCAACTCGCCTGACTATCTCAAGATCATGAGGAAGTGAGGTTTGGGGGTGCAGAAGAACGCAAGTTTTTCTGCACTCCCTTTTCTGAGAACGATGATACTAAAGCATGTAGTATCACGCATTCGAGGCGGTCGAATTGGAACTGTATATGGTGTCATAGAATTGCACTTTCGGGTTCGCATTCGTTCCCTGCAAATTCTCACTGTTAGCCATCTCAAGGCGCTTGTGAGCGTCTGAATACTGAATGTCCTTCCTCGACAAATCCCGATGCAAGTAGTGCGTCCAAATTGTGTTTAGAGACAACAACGTCCTTCAGTCTGAGGGTCTCGAGAGATTTGTTTCTCAGAAGCCCGCTCCAATCGTAATCGGCAATTTTCGTGCGAGAAAGATCCAGGAGGTTCAAGTGGCTCTCTCCCAAAGCATCCAAGATTTCTTGATTCATTTCTGAACAATCGAAATCAATATTCTTCAAGTTATCAATCGCAGTCAGATGTTTAACTCCTTTTGCGCTAAAACCTCTGCAATTGAGAAGTGTGACTTTGAACATTGAGCCATAAATCGCAAGAGCTGAAAGCTCTTCATCTGTGATTGCGCTGTTTCTAAAAACAATTTCTCTGCACTGCCTGATTGGAGTGCAATCCAGTTGCTCTGCGGTATCTGGCATTTTGTATGTTTGTGTAGTGTTTTGATCTAATTGAAGAGTTAGAAATCGTTCTTTTCTATCGTGTTCAGAAGGAGATCCCCATGACTGAAAAGCTTGACCAAGGTCATTGGGTTTTACCCCATCGAAGATAAAGAAGAATAAGATGAACGCAACAACAAGAATGCCAACACTTACCAAGGCAATTATTGGTCTGTTATCGGTCTTTCTCAGAACTTTGGTGCTGCGTCCACTTAGCGCCTTTTGTGTGTAGTCTGTTGCACCACTCACATCGTGCTCCGGTGAGCACTGGCAGCCCTCTTTTTTGAAGAGCCATTGCGTCATAGATTGATTAGAGCTGATTGGCTTTAAACACCGTCTGCACTTTCTACCTTTCTTCATTCCTTTCTGTCGCTGGAACGTGCTGGTTATGCTCAATTGATCCAGCCAGCACTTGCAGTTATCACCCAGCCCCATCCATTGTGTGATGGAGCCTTTGAGTTTTCGAACCTGCTTGCCGCAGTCCTTGCAAATCTCGATTTCTTCAACAGCCATAGGTCGTGGAAAACCTTTGATCGCTGAGGGTGCTTTCACTTTCTATACCCGCGGAGTTTCGCCGCAAAAATTTTTCTTTGGCGCCGGCAATTTCAAAACTTTTTAAGATCTCGCGTTGTATTGTCTGAGCGTGAACCCGAGGAGATGCCTCCGATGCTACAGACTTCTGTTAACAGCGCCCAATCCGCCGGCTTTAACACCGATATGACTGCGTCTGTTTCGTCCCCCGTTGCAAGAGCGAAACAAGAGACGCAGTACGACTTAAAACCCATATCGGCACGCATCTCTCATCCGCTTATTCTCGAGACTTCGTGCGCTGACGAAGTTCTCGATATTGACCCGGAGTCCATGACCTTGCTTGCTGAGCTGGAATTACTGTTTCCTCACGACCCGCAAGTTTGTCAGTTGCTTTTGCCGATCCTGCAAGGCGAAACGCTTACAGAGCGGCGCCGGTTCGAAATTGAAGCTTGTTTCAAGTATCCGCACGTTCTCGATCTGCAAGAGGCATATGTGAAACGCGCTCTGGGTGAGGAATTGTCTAAGTTCGAAGAATTGCTTTTACGGAGGATGGATGGGGCGGCAGTTTCGGAAGTCTACCAGCAAGGCTGAAAATTCTGCCGTCTTATTCTCCGCAAGGAGTTGTGATGAAAGCCGTTTGCGGTCCTCAAACCTTCAGTTTGGGGATCGTAAAACTAAATGTGCTGCCTTTCCCGACTTCCGATTCCAGCCAAATCTTGCCCTTGTGCGCATCTACGAGGGACTTGCAAATTGCTAGTCCAAGTCCAAAGCCGCGTTTTTTTAGATTCTTCGGCTGACTGAGTTGTTTGTAGCGTTGAAAAATTGCCTCTCTTTGATTTTCCGGAATGCCTGGACCGTGGTCGATTACACTGAATTGGGCTGCATCCGGTCCAACTGCGCCCCTTATCGTGACTTGGGAGTCGGGTTGAGAATATTTAACAGCGTTAGAGACTAGATTGATGAGGACTTGAACAAGCCGATCTTCGTCTGCAATCAAGCCGCCTTCTTGAATCTCTGTGAGTACTTTCACCTTCTGAGCACGCGAGGCATCTTGCGTGGCATCAACGACCTTTCTTATGATTGTTGCTACTGAAGTTGCTTGCAATTCGATTTCCAGATCTCCTGATTCAAGCTTCTCTGCATCCAGTAAGTCGCTGACCAGCTTAATCAGATAGTCGGCGTTTGATTGTGCTCGGTTCACCGCCTTATAGCCCTGCTCATCAAGCTTTCCGAAGCGATCTTGACCGAGCATCGAAAGAAGCATATTGATTGAGGTAAGTGGTGTACGCAGGTCGTGACTGACCATTTGTACGAAATCTTTGCGTAATTGTTCCAATCGTTGTTTCTCAGTGACGTCTTGTACGTGCAGGAAAACCCGCCTGATGCCTTCCTCTTCGAAGTCATTGGCGAAAATCTCGCAAACGATATAGTCTTGCGACTTTACTCTGCCAGGCGTCCTTTTCAGCGCCGAATCAGCTTCTACCGACTCGAGTTCCGGAAACAGGAACTTGATTTGTTGTCCCGCCAGCTCTCTTGGTGTGTAAGAAAAGATTTGCTCGATGCGCGAATTTGCGGCTTCTATCTTCATGTCGTCGTTGAGCACGAGCAATCCGAGCGGCAGGCTAGTAAGAATTTTGCGCGTGCGACTTTGTATTGTCTCCAGCGTTTGCGTGAGCTTGGCTATAACCATCTCTTGCTGTTGAACTGTCCTTTGCAAATCTTCCTTGGGTGCCGTGTCTGCCATTGCCTGTGCAAAACTCCTCGAATTCAATGACGCGATTATCGCGTGCTTAATGCCGCTTGTACAGGCTTACTTGGTGGGGCCCGAAAGTGTTCTTGGTCGCTACTAGCGAAAACTCTTTTGAATTCTTGACAGAATCAATCATTGCTTGGCATTGCGCTGCGTTCTGCGCATCAATAAAGATTTTCGGTTCAGACTCCGGAGGATCTTCGAAGACAAACCACTCTGTCTTAGCCATTCTGTTGTCGTCGAAGTCGAACTTGAATCCAAGCAGGTTTGGATCTTTGCAAGCCAACGCCAAGATTTTGAAACCTTTTGTAAGCGCTACGTATTCCAAAGATTGAGCGTTGATGTGCTCTGAGTACGGTACTACGCAAACCGTTGGTGGCGTTGATTGCTGCGCAGATTTTTCCTTAATGGCTTCTGCAATCCAGTTCAGTCCGTAATCAGTGCGTTCTGGAAAGCGGCACGGAAGACTCTGTGCCGGAGCTGGAAGTCGGAGAAAATCTACAAGAAGAGCAGGCCTTGTTCTGATCGGGTAGGGCGAGAAGTTGATGTAAGCGTACTCGCATACTGCTATCGCAAAGACTGCGCCAACAGCCAGTCTTGCCAGTATCCGCTTGGAACGCCACAGGCGTACCATTGTTGCCGAGATCAGAAGAGCGTAGAAAGGCAGTCCTTGAATCAGATACCGTGCTTGCGGCACCCAATTTAAAAGACACAGGACAATCAGCCCTCCGAGGCACGCAGAAAGCGGCAGGAGAATCTTCTTCATGTCTCGCCAGTTGAAAGCGCACATGAGAAATATGATTAGCCAGGCTATCGTCAAATCGAACGACAGGCTGTCAAAATACAGGCTCATATTGAGAGTGAAATTGCTAAAGATGTCTCTCTGGGTCATGCCTTCTTGCCAATGAGTCATCGACTCTTTCCACTCTCTGAAACAACTGGCAATCCAGATTGCTAAAGCGATTGCCGAGGTGGCGCCAACGATGAGCATTTGCGATGCTGCCTTCCAGTCTCTCTCTAGTGCCTTTTGAAGAAAGACAACCCCCAGCGGGAAAATCAGAAAGATAATTCCGTTTTGTTTGGTTAGGGCGGTGGCGATAGAGCTGAAAGTTACTGCTGCAAGATTTTTGCCACTGGGATTTTCATTCCAACTAGCAAGCGCCCACAGCATTGTGAATGTCAGCGCTGCAAGCGGAATTTCCATCATGCCGGGAGCATGGGTGAGGCTGAAAGTCAGTGGGCACAAACAGACAACTGCAATGGCTATCGCGGCGCTGGCACTGTCTTTCAGAAGTCGCATGCTCAGCTTGTAAGTGGACAGGCACATCAAACAGAAGAAAAGTATGACCGGAAGCCGGTCGACCCAAACACTGCATCCTAGGGCAATCTTGAAGAGCGCCGAGACCAGGTAAGTAAGTGGTGGGTAAATTATTCCGAGCTTGGAAATACCGATTGTCTTTTCGATGAGGCTTTGATGACTAAGCAGAATGTCGCGACATACTTATGATTTAAGCAAGTGATTGGCGTTGTCGAAAACTGGAATTGTTTTGTCGAGCGAATACCAAACCAAAAGCAAGGCGAGAAACAGAGCCGATATAGCGATTGCCGGCAAGTATGGCGGAAACGAATTGACGAGCGTTTTTCCACAGAGTTTCTCTGTTTTGGCGCTGCTGTGATTCGTCGTTTCCGCCATTGGTAGCGTTATAAGAGTCAGTTGGTGCGCTTAGTGGCTGGCGACCAATGTTTTGTCCGAAGTAGCGTGATTGGGTGCTTTAGGCTTTACGCCTGTATGCTCGATAAGAGTGTCGACATAGGACTCGAAATTGTATTTTTCCATCACTATCTTGGCTGCCAGTGCACCGTCTTTCAAGCGTACATCGGGATTTTCAATGTACTGCGAAATACTGTCAGCCATTGCTGGTACATCGAGATAGTTCACAAGTTGCCCGCCACCATCCTGCAAAATCTCCTCGACTCCTCCGCTTCCTTGAAAGGCTACGACAGGCAAAGAACAAGCCATTGCCTGGTGCACAACGCAAGGGAGTGGATCGAGTCGCGATGGCAGTAAGAACAAGTCTGCGGCTGAGAATAACGGCTCAATGTTTTCAGTTGTGTCCAGGAAGTGCACTCTGTCTTTGATCGTAGACTGCTCCGCGTCTCTTGTTGCCCAAGTGAGCGGATCGCTTCCTGCTGCATGAGAGCCGCCGATCCATACAAAGCGAGTTTTCGGAAATCTGCCGATGACGGTTTTTGCCACCTGTACGAAGATGTCTATGCCTTTTCGCATTTCAGCCGTTCCGCAGGCAAGCACTATAAAGTCTCCGATTCGCGCCCCAGTTGTTTTGACCAACTCTTTAATTGCTTCGTCTTTCTCAATGCGGCGTCCGAATTGGCTGTCGATGAGACCTTGTGAGATGACTTCAAAATTTGTCCATGGACCCGCGCAATGTTTTTGGGCATCGGCAAGAATTTGTTGACACGAGAAAATTGCTAGATCGCTATGTCTTCTCAGGCTTTCCCTGGTGTGGTGTGGGTAGAGGCTGAGAAATTCGTGGAAGAGTGTAACCACGCGCATCTGGCGTTGTTTCAGTGCGCTGTGAAATGGGTGCATCTCGGCGGAGTTGAGAATAATCGTATTTGACGATAATCGACCTTCTGCCTCCAGTCTGTCGATGTGATTGAGAAGCGCTGATTGTTGCTCCACAATTTGCGAAAGATCGATGATATCGAAATCCTGCGCTAAATCGGGCAATAGCGCACCTGTTTTGGGCAGGAAAATTAGCGGAGTGATGCCGCGTTTTTTCAGTCCGCGGGCTAGTTCGAGCCCTACCAGAGGGGCTCCTGTCCTGCTCGCTTCGTGAAGGCCGATGATCACATCGTAGACTTTCTCATCGCTTTTGACGAGTACCGATGCTGTTTCCTCCGCCTGTTTTTTTGACGTAGAGCCTTTCTCGCCTTCTACTCGCAAATCCGTGCACAGGTTGGCGCCAGGCACGGTGGAGTGTCGCCCTTCGGCTGCGCCAAAGAGAATGAAGTGAGCAAGCGGGTTCTGTCCGGATTCCTTTACGTCGCTGTAGTTGCTTATGTACCAGTCAGTGTCGAAGAAGGGACTGGTCGGAATTCCCAGTCGCGCTCCTTGTTCGATGAAGTGAACGAGCGGATTTCCAGGGTAGTTGATGCGCCTTCATGTCAGCTGCTGTCTGTAGACATTCAGGTCAAAAAGTGGTGATGGATTGAAATTGAGTCCGCAGCCCTTTTCAAGGAAGTGAACGACTGGATCAACAACGTGTTCATTTTTTCGGCGGCATTGCTTCCTGTAGTAGCTTTCATCAAATATGCCGCTCTTTTCTATCAATTCAATGTCCGCGCTGATCGAGCTTTGTCGACGTTGCGATTTCATTTTCAAGCTTCTTACATTGGCTTTGAGCTGGTCGATAAATGGTGCCGTATTTGGTGCGGAAATGGCCGCATCCAAATTGTTCTTTAAGTCCGATATGAGTTGACGTTGCAGTTGAGTTTCTCTCTGCAGACGGTTCAGTTCATCTAAAGCTTGCGCGTGCCTGCTGCTTTCATCTACGAGGCGCTCGTATGCAGCCAGTACTTTCACATATTCCTGGTGGATTATTCGGTAGCGGTCCAGCTCTTCGGTGAGTGAGGAAACCTGCTCGTTGCTCGCCTTTCGAGCGCGGTGATATTCGTCGTAGAGAGAGAGGTAGTAGCTGTCCAAACGCGCTATGACCTCGGGCCAATGTCTTTCATAAAGGTCGCCGTTAGAACTGATGAGATTGGACATTCTCTTTTCCACGTCGATGGAGCCCAGTCCTTTCTCGTTCTTGTTATACAGCCACAAAGCTCCTTCGATTCGCGCCAGTGCGAAGCCCTCGGCCGCCACACTCAAGAGGAATTGATGGTCGGACCCGATCGGCATATCTTCACGGTATCCGCCAATTTTGTCGAAGACTTTTCGGTGATACAGGAGAGTCGGGAAGCCTTCTTTATGGCAAAGCAAATTTACGAGATTCGCCTTAGGCGTCATGAGATATTCGCTGTCGCCAAACCATTGCATTTGTGTGTAAACCGCGTCCAGCCTTCCAGCGACAGCCGCTTGCACGCAGCGCATGACGAATTCCTTGTGAAGAATATCGTCAGCATCCAGAGGCACGATAAATGTGCCGGAAGATGCTTGAATAGCTGTATTCCGAGCGGCTGACACGCCGCGATTTTTTTCGTGAGTAATTAGTCTTACCCGTGAAAGCAGTTGAGCGCTAAGGATTGAAGTGGCGGGAAATTGGCTGGAAGCGTCGTCCACGACGATAACTTCAAGATTTCCGTAGGTTTGATTAAGCGCACTGGTCACTGATTGGCAGAGATCTTCCGGCTTTTCGAAATATGAAATAATCACGGAGACCAATTCGGCGGGCTTTTCGATCATCTCTCTTTGCTGTGCGAACCTATCCCAGCAATCGGTAAGTAAATGCGATTGCTCCTTTGCGCTGCAGAGTTTTGCTCGCTCGAATCCTTTCTGGCGCATTTCTTCCGGATAAGGCTGCATTAGAAGCTCTGGCACTTCCTTAATTGATTTGTAGAGGATGCCGGCACCTTGAAGGTTTTTCAATTGCTCTTCTTTGCGATCCGGCAATTCTTGCCAGAGCACACCTAGCCCGCTAGCTTGGGCTTCGACCATGCCTACGGGAAATCCAACCCTGTTGATTTTCGGATCAGCCGGGTAAACAAGCCAGTCGTACTGAGCGTAGATTTCCGGCATCTCGTCCGGGTCGACATACATAATTCGAACCGGCTTGCCCTTAGAATCGTTGTATTGGACTGTGTCTTGCAGTGTGTAGCCGTCGGTGTATAAATCGAAGTCCAGTGTGGACCCGGCTTCTTTCATCATCAAAGCAAGATCGACGAAGTCTTTGTGAGCTTTCTTGGGGCTGGATGGACCTGCGCATATGATTTTCCCGGTCTTTTCGCGTTTTTCAGGCTTGTAGAATTTCTCGAAATTGATCAAAGGAAAACAATCAACCAGCTTCGACTCGGCCAATCCGTGTTCCGTCAGGCGCTGTCTAAATTGTGGCATGGCAAGGATTCCAGCACACCATGCGCTGTTTGATAGGGCGCACAGTTTTTCCAGCTTCACCGCTGGTTCTCTTAGAACGTCCATTGAATGCGTTCTTACTGTGAAAGGCAGTTTGTGGATCTCAGCTAAATGCTGCAATAAAATGGTCAGCCCGAAATAGTGTCCGTGAAGAATGTCCGGTTTGAATTCTCTGATTACTTCTTCAACGCTGGCTAAAAACCTGACAGATTCTGGTTGGGTGAGCTCCCAGTCGACTTGCTCGTAAGGGTAGTAAACGAAGCAGGGCAGCTGATACTCGATGAGCGTGTAGTTGAAGGTTTCTCGCCTGGGGAAAGGGGACTTCTTGTACGTGATTATATGAACGTCATAATCCTCTGCAAGGTTGCGAAGCTCCTCGTGCATGTAGGTTTCTGAGAAGTTGGGATATTGGACGATAAATACCAGTACACGCGGCTTTCGCGAGGTTTTTGACGGCAATTTCCTTTCCTCCGGACGCGGCTTCCATTTGACGTTTTCGTCACGAAATTCCAACGGCGAGCAGTTGATTGCCAATCATAGGTGCAAGCCCCGCAAGGCGAATTAGTAACCGTTCATAGCCTAATGGCTGCAAACAGTTGGAGTTTTGGAAACCGGCGCCTGAATTCCTAGGTTACGAGCTTGTAGCCGACGCCGTGGACGTTTTCGATTAGTCCGTTGTCATCCGGTGAAACCTTGTCTCGGAGCGTTTTCAATGTGGTGTAGACGGTGGATAGCGTCACTGCTTTGTCCGACTGCCAAACGCGATCGAGCAAGGCTTCTGCCTTAAATGGCTTGTTCGGGTTGAGCAGGAGAAACTGCAAAAGTGCGAACTCTTTGGGCAAAAGTTTGATGTTCACTCCATCTCTTGTCACTTCGCGAGTGTCGATGTCGAGCGTGATGTTGCGCGCCGCCAGCTTGTTGGAGGTAACTGCGTGTCCCCGCCGAAGGAGTGAGCGCAGCCGGGCGTGCAATTCTCGCGTATCGAAGGGCTTCGTCAGATAATCATCTGCACCGCTGTCGAGACCGGTGGTTTTGTCATCGATGCCGCGATTTCCCGTCAGCATAAGAATGGGCGTGGTATTGCCCTTTTCTCTGTAGGTTTTGCAGACCTGCACTCCGCTTATTCCTGGCAGGGTGACGTCCAAAAGGATAAGGTCGAACTTTGTGGCACCTAAGAGCTCTAGGGCGTCCTCTCCTGAGCTCGCTACTTCAACCGTGTAGTGAGAGCCGGTAAGCTCGATCTTCAGCAGGTCCTGAAGCTCTTCGTCGTCTTCGACAACCAAAATTTTTGCCACTTTCGCTCCACCTCCAGAGAGGTTCACAGCCCGCGCTTGCTACTTACCCGCTGCTGCGGAGGCACAAACCGCCAGATAATACCCACCTTTCACAACCTTGAACAGTTGCCGTATTCTCAGCCAATTGCCACAATGGAGATGCTCAACGAGCCGCACCCCTGACTAGCTGATGACAACCCGGAATCTCCCTTTAAACTTTCTTTTCGCAGCCGCTTTCGGCAGTTTTTTCTTCTTCGGATGTTTGTCTGTGGATGCTCGATGCTACACGCTGTATGAGCAAGCCCTGGAAGATCTTGATGAGAGTCGCTGGCCCAAGGCCGAAGAGAAGCTCAAGAGGCTGGTTGCGGAAAATCCTAACAATGCGGATTTCCAAGCTGAGTTAGGTCGCTATTACATGGATGTGGACAATTTGCCGGCGATGGAGGCGGCTTTGACGCGAGCGATCGAACTGGATGATAGATTGCTTCGCGCGTATGAATTCCGCTCATATTGCTATTTTCGCAGAGGACGCATTAAAGAAGGACTTGCCGATTCGAAGAAGGCTGAAGCGCTGTATTGTGTCAACCCGCATGATTGGGGGCTTTGGAATGTTCTTAAAAACCGCGCCAAAGTCTATTCGCGCATGGGCATGGTCAATGAAGCTAGGGCAGACAGAGAGAAGCAGTTGCTTTTTGAGATTCTTGATCAAGCCGGCAAGGCGCGAGAGATCGGTCAGCTGCCGGAGGCAATTAAGCGAATTGACGAGGGTTTGAAGGTAGATCCGCTGCATGCTGATTTGTGGTTTCTTCGCGGTGTCGTCAATGCGAACATGATGAAATTTTGGGAGGCTGTCGCTGATTACAACAAGGCGCTGCGCTACTCTCCTTCTTCGACGATGATCTATTACTTTCGCGGAGATTGCTACGAACAGTTAGGCAAACATCAGCAAGCCGTGGATGACTACACGCGAGTCATAAAAGCAGGCGATGAGCTGGTTGCGTTTCGCTTTGTTTGCGAGACGGGTCGCCTGCGTGATGAGATTTTGCGTGACGATACTGTTTGTGTTTCTCTCAGCGATGTCTATTTCCTGCGCGCTCAAGCTTACGCCGCCATGGGCAAATTAACGGCAGCGGTGAAGGATCTCGACTATGTGGCAGCTCATGATAAAACCGACGATAAAGCGCTTGCTAGGCGAGCCGAAATTATTGAGAGTATGGGAAAGAGCGATGATTCAATCAAAGATTTTTCTCGCGCCATCAAGGCAAATGCGAAGAACATCCAGGGATATGTTTCGCGTGCTGAAGCCTATCTTCGCCTAGGTAAGGACGACGAGGCAATTGCAGACTTTACGCAGATCATCAAAATGAATCCCGATGACCCTGGCTCATACGTGCTGCGAGCCGGTGCCTACAAGACAGTTGGCAGATACGATGAGGCGATTGCGGATTACAGTAAAGCGATTTCGCAGCAGATGGAAGATGACTTGCTTCTCGAAAGAGCTGATTGTTATCGCGCTGTTCACAAGTACGATGAAGCCTTGAAAGATCTCGAGCGCGCGGTGGAGCTCGATGCGTCAAACCGGCTGTTGGTCAGCGCTTTAAGGGCGAAGATCTTCCAGGAAAAAGGCGAAGATCAAAACGCGCGCGTTGAGCTTTTGGAGTTAGAGAAGAAACATCAAACGGATTTGCATAAGTCAGACTGGCTGTACATTGCGGTGGGGGTTGGATTGTTTTTCTTCGTGATCGGGCTTGGTTGGCTTGGTTTCAAGGCGTTAAAGAAACGCCGACTAATGTAAGGGGCGATGCCATGCATCGCCCCTACGGTTTCTCGAACCAGTCACGGAGACCTTGTTTCCAGCCGTGTTTTTGGAGGGTGGTTTCGACTTTGTCCGTGACTAGGCTTTTGTATGGCTTGATGTATTTGAGGTTTTTGTTCGATAGTAAGTTTTCGATTCCTCTATCTGTGAACCGGGTGTAAGAGAGATCGAGGCGTTCAAGCGGAATTGTTTGCAGGATTAGTGATGATTTGTCGCTTACGTCCGTGCCTGCGAGGGTGAGTGTTTTCAATTTTGAGAGTTTCGCCAGACCGCTGAGCGATTCTTGTTGGAAGCCTGAAGATCCGGTTATGTCAATGGTTTCCAAAGTCGGTATTTGCGATAACAGGCCGATGTCTTCATCGCTGACTTGCGTGTTGCGCATCCGAATTGTCACTACACCATCGGCCGCTAGGTCTTTGACAGTGTCTGCGGTCAATTTGTCGATGTGGTCAGTGTTGCCATTCGCCAACGTCGCAACCATCAGGTGTGTAGCGGTTTTAGCTATGGGCGCGGAAACGGTTTCTTGCTTCGGTTTCTGCATGATCTGCAGCGGATCGTAAATCAACATGGCTGCCGAAAGAGCGACGATGCCGCCGCCGACTACAATTAAAACCGGCATGAGTTCTGTGATTGTCTTGGTAAACCCGCCCTTCGCTCGCGCGTCATTTGCTTGTGCAAGTCCTGCAAACTCGAACACTTCGTCCTTTGCACCCGATGGTTTGAAACCTGCCAAAAGTCGCTCCAGATCTCGCCTTATGGCTTCCATTGATTGATAGCGATCGGACGGTTCTTTCTGTATGCAGGCCTGAATTATTTGGCGCAAACGTGACATACACTTCTGTTCGTGAGTGGCATCGAAAGCATCCGAATTTTTCGCGTTTTCTGCGTAGGTTCTCACTATTGGCAGCGAGTCAAAGTCGAGCGTTAAACCGTTGATGTGCAGCATCAGAGTCTCCACAACGCTGCCGCTTTTCGCAGCTGGTTCTCCGATCAATATCTCGTACATCAGGCATCCGAAAGAGTAAATGTCGCTTCGGTGGTCGAGTCTGTGACCTCGGCACTGCTCTGGACTCATGTAATAAGGACTGCCGAAAATCTCTCCGGTTTGTGTCAGCGCTTTTTCTTTGTCTTCCGGTTCGCTCAGTTTTGCAATTCCGAAATCCACCAGCTTGACCTGCTCAAGCCCATTTTCATCTCTTACCAGGATGACATTGTTTGGCTTTAGATCGCGATGGATGACACCCTTTTCGTGTGCGTGTTTCAATGCATCAGCCATTTGCAGAAACACAAATGCGGCACGGGACGGCTTCAGTGGTCCATCTTCGCTGACGGTTTCGAAGAGACTTCTGCCTTCCAGATAGTCCATGATCAGGTAAGGCTGTTTGTTTTCGTCAATGCCGAACTCATGAATATCTACAATGTTTGGATGCTTGAGTCGGCTCACTGAGCGCGCTTCCTGTTGGAAGCGTTGGATTGTTTTGGCATCGGGAATTCGATCGGGAGACAGAACTTTTACGGCTGCGATGCGCTCCATAAACTGATGTCGCGCCTTATAAACTACACTGGTGCCACCTTCTCCAAGACAGTTGATAACCTCATAATGGCGGGCGACGATCTGCCCTGGTCCTTTGGTTCCGGCCTCTGAAGAGTCTTGTCTTTCATCGTTAGTATTCGGGTCTGATGTGCTGGTCGTTGGCGATTCCAGAGATTCTTCCGCACCAAAGGCAGTTGTATCTCGCAGATCTCTTGTTTCGTTCTTTTGTGGTAGTTCTGCCTTGTCTTCTGCTGCTTGCAAGGAGAGCGCCGCTTGCGATTTTCCGGCGGTGCAATTGCACATGTCTTGGCGAAACACCCATTGAGTTAGCGAGCCGGTGCTGCGCTTCAAGTGTCTGCCACACTTTTCGCACAAGACGTCCTTCAATTCTTGAACAACAGGTTTGGAACTCGTGGTGTCTTGCGCATTTGAAATCGCACAACGGCACGTGTCACCAAGACCAATCCACTGGGTCAGCGAACCTTTCTTTGGTTGGGTTTTGCCACAAGCTGCGCAGATTTCGTCAACGGCCTTGACCATCATTCTGTCCTTGGGAGGCAGCTTTCGAGTCTTTCTTCGCGTCCTTGCTCTTCTTGTCTTTTTCTTTGGCCCATTTCGCCACACTATCTGCAGCGCGCCCTACAAGTTTGCTCGATAAGACTACATCTTCTTTTGCTGCTTCGACCCAGTTGTTGTTCTCCACCAGTGCATTTAAATAATAGCTGTGTAGATCAACATCTGAAGGATTAAGTTCTACTGCTTTGGCATATTCGGCCACCGCTTCTTTCAAATTGCGGGTTTCCAGCAGCATATCCGCTATGGCGGTGCGGTCGTTGGCTTCCGCCTCTTTCTTTGAGGCTGCTTCGAATTTGATGCGATTCGGGCGCAAAACCATTATTGTCAGCCACGCGGGCAGTGCTGGAATGAACTTCAGCCTGTTAAACTCGCGTGCCTCTTTTGCTGCTGTCACCTTGTCGCCCGCTATGTAAGCCAATGTACCTAGCCCGGCATGCGCCGCCGCTGCTTCGTTTTTCCAGACGATATTGAGAGTTTCTTCTGCCGGAATTAGTGCTAATGCCTGATTGTATGCAGCCTTCGAATCCTCATAATCTTTCATCTCGCGCGCAATCATGCCGCGCTTTATCCAAAGTTGAATGTTCTTCGGGCAGTCTTTCAATTTCTTCTTGCAAAAGTCCATGGCTTCTTTTAGATTGCCGTCGCAATGGTATGAAGCGACAATTTCCGTAGCCGTGCCGCCGCTGGTTGGATTGAGCTTCTCAGCAACGAACAGTTCCTTTCTTGCCCCGGCATTGTCTCCACGGCAGCGCACTAGTCGCCCTTTGGCAAGATATGGATGCCAACTCCACGGCTTCAGTGCTTTCAGGCGTTCCAGGCACTTGTCTGCATCTTGAGGTTGACCGTGCGCTTGCAGTGCGTTTGCCAACTGAGTCATAGAGCGGTTTGTCAGCCGCCTTTTCTGGACTGCTTCAATGGCTTGCTGAAATGATTCGTCCTGTCTGTTTGGAATTGCGCAAAGTGCTTGGGCTCTGCCGGTTTGCCATGCGATATCATCGGGAAGCATCTTCGATGCCCGGTGAAAATGCTCTTCGGCCTCCACCGGTTTCATAGCTGCCAGCGCCATGCTGCCGTACGCCATTTCTTGTTCGTAAGGGCTTTCTGCTGTCTTCGCGGATTCTTCAAATAGCGCCGCAACCTGATCTTCAATACCCTGGCGGATGCGGCACTGAGCAATCAAGCGAACAGTGATGTACCTAAGGGGGTCGTCTTTTTTCTGACGCGCACGATCGAGGTACGCATAACATGCATCGTAGTCTTCGGTGAAAAGCGCATAGTTAGCCAAAGCGCGCAAGAGCGTTGGATCATCTGATTTTAACTTGCTCAGCTCATCTCTAAGTTTTTTCGCCTCATCAAAGTGCCCCGTCGGCACGAGCGATTCCAGCAAGAAAGCTTTGTTGACCACATCATCAGGGTCGTACTTGCGCGACATCTTGTAGAGGGCATTTGCAACCGAGTCGTTTTCATCCAGCTTGAAAGACCGCCCTATCAAGGTAAGCAAGCGCGCCACTTTCTGACGGTTTTCTTTCCTCCCCAGATCAGCCTTTGCAGCTTTAATCAACGCACGTGTGTATATGCCAATCGCCAAGTCCGGTCGGTATTTTTGCAAATAGAGCAGTGCTTTGTCCGCTTGCGATTTCGTTTTTCGGTTGAAAAACGCCTCTGCGCGCTTTTGAGCCTCAGCTCGTTCGATTTCCAATTTGTTTGGCGGCGCTGTATTGGCGAAACTTGCCGGTGTCGCCAGCTGCGCGATCAACAACGCAGAAGCAGCCAGTGACCAGTGGCGGCGCGGGGAATTTGCAGTGGCGAATGTCGCGCTTTTCAAAGCAATCTCGCACGTATGGGATACAAAAATACTCTAACCCGTATTTGTGAAACTAACCTGTGAACGAAAGGTTGGAGTTAGCCAGTTGTTAACGTGGTTCTATTTATCTGCCTGCTCACCGCGGTGACGGAAGAAATCAGTCAGCAGTGCCTTGCATTCAGCTTCCTTAATTCCGCCGATGACCTCGGGCATGGGAAAGGGGCGTCCCTCGACAAACAGGTTGAACGCGGAGCCGCAGGCGCCGCCACGGGGGTCGTAGGCGCCGAAGTAAATCTGAGACACCCTAGATTGGATAAGAGCCTCGGCGCACATCGGACAGGGCTCGAGAGTGACGTAAATTTGGCAGCCGGTCATGCGCCAGTTGTTCAAAGTTTTGGCAGCATTGCGGAGTGCGACGATTTCCGCGTGCCCGGATGGGTCCAGGGCGCGTTCTCTCTCATTGACCCCCAAACCTATGACAGAGCCATCGTGAACGATTACAGCCCCCACCGGCACGTCTTCGCCGGCTTTTCTCGCCTGCTCGAGCGCCATCTCCATATAGAAGTAAGGGTCACGGATGTGTGGGCTATCTGGCATTGAAATATTAAACGCGACTAATTTTTGGAAAAGCTGTCCAGGAAATTTTGGAGCCGTATAGATGCGTATGTCAAACGATGGAGGATGATTCGAAAAACAAAAGTTCAGCCGAAGGGGTGTCGGCGTTCTTGAGTTCCAGAATCGAGAATCTTATGAAACTCAAACTCCATGGAATGACAACCTGATTGGGGTGATCAGGTAGCTGCGTTTAGTCGGAACCGATTCATTAGGGGGTAATGCTAATTAGCAAATCAATCAACTTTTAAATCGATAGCGGCTAGCAATCTGCTTTCTAGAGGGACTGAGTAATCGGTCCCTCAAACACTTTTTGGTGGGTTTGAATTGCAGTGCCTAGAGATATTTCTTCGAAACGCCCAGCTCAAGCGCGAACTTGTAGCCGATCAGTTTGTAGAGCAATTTCGCCACGAGGAAGTCTGGGCCGTGCAGCTTCGGAATTGGCGAGAGTTCGACGATGTCTGCGGCGACTACGTTTTTGCGAACGCAAACCGTCTTAATTAGGTCCATCAGCTGGTACCAGTCCATGCCGCCCGGCTCTGGTGTTCCGGTCGAGGGCATAATTGACGAATCCAAACCATCTACGTCGATGGTGAGGTAAACGTTGTCGGAAAGAGTGTTGACGATTTCCTGGAAATTCCAAGTTTTTTGCTGGCGAGCCCAGAAGATTTTGACGTTGGGCTGTTCTTGCTCCATCCATTCAACTTCTTCAGCGCTGATGTTGCGAACGCCGACATTGGTCAACGCCGGTTTTGGCAGCATTTTGTAGAGGTGGTAGCTGACTGAGGCGTGGCTGTAAGCATTGCCGTCATAGGATTTGCGCATGTCGGCGTGTGCGTCGACTTGCAAAATGGAAAGGTCGGGATAGCGCTCCATGCAGGCTCTGACTGGTCCGATCGAGAGGGCGTGTTCGCCGCCGAGAACGATTGGGAATTTGCCGCGAGTCAATTGAGCTTTGACGGCGTCGGTCAATTCTTGGAAGGGCGCTTCGGTTTCGCTAACGACTGGTGCCATTTTGACTTCGTTGGCAGAGTGGATGCCGACCCGGTAGGGCTCGACCCAAAGTTCGTCGTCGAAAAGTTCGACCTGTTGGCTCGCGTCCAAAATTGCCTTCGGACCGTTCTTTGTGCCGCGACCATAGCTGGTTGTGTTCTCGTAAGGCGCCGGAATGATTACCGCTTGGGACGTTTCCTCATTCGAATGCTCTTCGGGAAGTCCGAAGAAGCTGAGCTGCGTTGCCTTTTTGGTTTTTGCTGCTACTGCCAAGATGCGCGCCTCGCTAACATGTGAGCCACTGTTGCCAATAACCGTTACCGGATATTGCCCGAGAATTCAGGTTTTATAGCACCTTCGTCATGTATACGGCAATTAAAGGTCAAGGGTAGTTTTAAATAGTGTCCTGAATTTAAAGGAGGGACTTTTCAGCAGGTGTTTTTCTAGGCCTTTCACTGGTGCATTTCACGCAATTCTCAGAAACAATGATGTAGGCCTCAATGGAGTTTATCTTGTGAAAATCTCAAAAAGAGCCTTCCGTCTGTCTTCCTTTGTGGGCATCGCAGTCGCACAAACAGCGTTTGCAATGCCGGTCGGCGTAACGCAGACAAGTGAGCTGTGCCGGACGGCAGACGTGATTGTTGCAGCTAGTTGCGATCACACGGTAAGTAAAATGCGAGCGTCTTTCTCGGGTGGAAAGGCAGATGATACTGTCTATCTGATTGTAGAGAGAATCCTAAAAAACAATACCGGCAGGCCGCTGTCCAACAATCTCAATTTTTGGAGCGGTCGCTGCGCTGATGTCTCAGCTTCAAAGTCTGTCAATTTTCGAGGAATATACTTTCTTCGATGCGACAAGAGCTCGAATATGTTTCCCGTTGACGAACAACATATTGCAGTTCCTCTTTCTCCTTTGAGCGACTGTAGATTTGCAAGTGGTGCTCCACCAATGGCAATCGTTGCTGATGAACTGGCTAAGGCTATCGGGACGCCGGCGGAGAAGTTCAATACTGTGAAGCAATCGATTGGGCAAGCTGAAGATAGCTATCATGTGAAGACCGATTTAGACCAGGCTTCCAACGTTTATAGCCTTGCCATTGATGCGATCTCGAACTTACCGCCACGTTACGCTGTTCCGCCTCTTTTGACGGTACTGGCCTCCAATAATCAAAGATGCCGGATTTCCGCATTGAACGCGCTTGTGCAGCTGAAGGAGTTCGACAAACTGGCTGCCCTTGAGTCGATCTTGATGAATCCACCGAAGAGTCTTTATCATGATGTCGGTTTGTTGTCGAATCACATGAATACCGACGATCCGAAGTTCAAGCCGATAATGATGCGTTTGTCCCAGTCCAAGGATAAGCGTATTAGTGGTGCTGCCAAGGAAAACCTCAAGTTCATGGCAAAGAATCACTAGAAGATGTAAGGCTGAATTTGAAAGCAAGAGTCGGAGTGTCGGCTCTGGCGTGTTTTTGTACATTGAATGCATCGCCGGTGAATTTGGGTTTCTGGGTTTGAAAACAGAGTTTCAAAAGGACTAGACTTATGAGCGTTGTAGCAATGAACAGAGAATTTGGGTCGATGGCGACCGGGAAATCGAAAACAGCAGTGCAGCAGATTGCGACGGCGAGGGCTGATGAAGATCGTCGCTGGCAGGCGATTTTGAAACGAGATAAAAAGGCGGATGGAAGTTTTTTCTATTCAGTGAGAACCACTGGTGTTTATTGCAGACCGTCATGTGCTGCGCGTTTGGCACGCCCGGAGAACGTTTCATTCCATGAAACATCTGAAGATGCACGCGAAGCCGGCTTTCGCCCATGCAAGCGTTGCAAGCCTGATGATGTGTCACTTTCAGAGCGGCACAGGGAAACGATTGCTGCGGTTTGCCGCTTGATTGAAAGTTCTGACGAAGAGCCAACTCTGCAAGAACTAGCTGACAGTGCAGCAATGAGCACATATCACTTCCATCGATTGTTCAAATCGATCACGGGATTGACTCCTAAAGGCTATGCGCAGGCGCATCGTGCCAAGCGGATGAGGAAGGAACTGGAGCGCGGCAGCAGTGTCACTGATGCGATTTTCGAATCGGGTTTCAATTCCAGCAGCCGTTTCTACGAAAAGACCAACGGCGTGTTGGGTATGACTCCGACTGACTTTCGGAAAGGTGGAGCGAAGGTTGAGATTCGATTTGCGGTAGCGGAGTGTTCGTTGGGTTCTATTCTCGTCGCGCAAAGCGACCGGGGAATCTGTGCGATTCTTTTGGGTGATGACCCGGACGAATTGGCGCGCGACATGCAAAATCGTTTTCCCAATGCCGATTTCAAAGGCGGCGATAAAGAGTTCGAAAAGCTGGTCGCGAATGTTATCAGTTTTGTTGAAACCCCGGGCATCGGGCTGGATCTTCCTTTGGATGTGCGTGGAACAGCGTTTCAGCAGCGCGTATGGCAGGCACTTCGCAAAGTCCCAGCTGGAAAAACTATAAGTTATTCAGAACTAGCGGAGCAGATTGGCTCACCAAAAGCGGTTCGTGCAGTGGCTGGAGCTTGTGCGGCAAACAAATTGGCTGTGGCGATTCCATGTCATCGCGTAGTGCGAAATGATGGAGACATCTCAGGTTATCGCTGGGGTGTCGAACGCAAGCGCACTCTCTTGAAACGGGAGGCAAACGCATGAAGACTGCGACATGGCGTAAGCCGCTTGCTGAGTGGGCATCGTCATACGCTCGGAATAATTTTCCACGACGCGACTTAACTTTCAGCGCCCGAATGTCGCCGAAAGTACTCAGTAGGATCGCAACGAGGTCCTTCACGGATCTCTGGAGAAAGACTCAGATGTGCTGAGATTCTTGTCGTATTCGTGAGTGATATTCACTGTGATTTGATCATTTGAGTTATAAATGAATTTGACTTTCCACGGACTCTCGACAAACCCATTTTGCCCTCTGTCTTTGTGAAGGCGATCACCCAAGAAGTCTTCAAGCCAATCCAAATCGTTTTGAATGTCATCCGGATCAGTTAAATGATCAGTCTTAGGATTAATTGCCGAACGTGTGTACTCGGCCAGTTTTTCGACATCAAGCGGTTGCCCGGCGCTTAAGGCTCTTATAAGTGGCTCGATCGCTTGGGCGCTGCGTTTTTCACGTCCATAAAGCTCGTCCTCCTTTTCTTTCGTTAACTGGTCGATCACAATCGGCTTGCCCTGCTCGTCCAGTTCGACGCGTGCCAGCTCAAGTTGCCCTGTAATACGCTGATCAGAATTCTTTGGCAGTTGATAAATGGACGCAGATACCTCTGACCAGATCAACTTGCTGTCAGGGACGTTGCCGCCGTCCCTGAAGTTAGAGTCGCTGAGTGATTCTTGCCATGCTGACATGATGCTCCTTTGAGGGACTTCTCGGTGCTTGGGGGTGCTAAGACCTTAAAGGCAGTTACATAAAAATCTCGTGAGATTAACCTGCAAGCAGGCTGCTGATCTTTTGGGAATTTCCATCCCCGGGTGTCGCAATTAAGTGTCTAGAGTTGCTCTCATTTCGTACGAAGCAGAACTCGACTCATGGCGTCGACTCCCCGCTAGAATACGGAGCGATGTAGCACTATAAGAGATAATAGAAGCGGCTCCAAAAAATGAAGGGGCTGGGTCCGCATTTCAGTGCAGATTCCAACCCCTTCATGCGTTTGCTTGAGTATTCTCACCCGCGTCGGTCATGGCTTGGCCTTTGGCTTCGGTTCAGCCAGTTCGAGGGCGCGAGCAAGCTGAGCATCAGTCTTCGGAACAACTCCAACCACGTAGTCGGGAGTCATCCCAACGCCGTGAATGCAGTCGCCCGCGGGCTGATACAGCTTGGCAAACGTCACCTGCATGGAGGTGTTGAACGGCAGATCGATGTTGAGCTGCGCAATGCCCTTACCGAAAGTCTTCATTCCAACGACCTTTGCGCGGCCATTGTCCTGCAGAGATCCGGCGAGCATTTCAGAAGCGGAAGCAGAGCCGCCGTTGACGAGGATGAAGACAGGCTTCTTGCCGGTCAGGTTGCCGACCCGGGTGGGGTTGGACGTGACCGTGCCGTTTTCCTTGTCCTCAAGCGTAGTCTTGGTGACGGTCATCACCTCGGTGTACTGCTTGCCGTTCTTGTAGCCCTTCACCTGAGCGAATTCGCCCTGGTCGAGGAACATACCGGTGATTGCGAAAGCCTGCGCCACGTAGCCACCACCGTTGTCCCGGAGGTCAACGATGAAGGACTTGGCACCAGCCTTGTTAAGCGCCTTGAGCGCAGCCTCGGTTTCCGAAGCAGCGTTCTCAGAGCCAAACGTCGCGATCTTGAGGTATCCGACGCTGCCAATCATTCGGTACGTGACGACGTTGGTTGCTGCCGTCTGAGTAGCCTTGCTCTGAGTTGCACCGTTGTTGCGGAAGTACGTGTAACCGTCCTTCAGCGAATCGAGCATCTCATTGATTGCCTTTTCGGCGTCGGCTTGAGTGGCGAGCTTGCCGTCGTACTTGTGCTCCCACTGATCCCAGTCGGTGAGGCGATCTTGCCAGAGAAAGTCGTCCTTTGCGATTTTCCAGACCTTCCGGTAGAACTCTTCCGGAGTGGTTTGGGCTGCGGTGACGACAGGAGCTGCAGCGGTCGGAGCCGGAGCAGCGGTTTGCGCTGGCGTGCTGTCGTTACGTCCCGGTTGGAGTTGGTCGGCTGAGCCGCTACCAACTGCAAGACCGAACGTAAGAAGCACCGCCATCGCGATAGTCGCGATGATGTTTCTGCGGTTTTTCATAACGTGTCTCTTTATTGGTTGCGGGCATTGGGTCCGAACTGCTGAAGAGCAGCTACGGGCGGAACACCCTGGTTCGGGAAATCGCCGACAAAAGAACGAACGGTTTCAATCTCGCGCTGGCTTAGGCGCAACGGTGGTTTGAAACAGTTCGTGAGCTCGAAGGTTTAGGGTTTGGACCCGGTTTCCTGCTGATTTGTCGGAGATAGTTAACGAAAAGTACCTAGAAACTACCTTTTCGGGGATTCTAAAGCAATCCTTAAGATGAAGCGCTGGCGTGAATTAATCCGACGAGTCGCATGAACTTGACTAGTTTGGTCTCAATTAAAGACTAATACTAAGCACTAGCGCGGATGCGGCACACCGAGGGAGGGAGTGCCTGCCAGTGTTCAAAAGGGCACAGTTAGAGGGAGGAGCGGCTTCGCTCGCGCCGCACCATTGAAGGCATCGCGAGATCCTCTTGAAGAGACGAATTTGAGTGCGCGATGTTGTTACTCGAAAACACGCAAAGAGTCTTCCATTGCGAGCTTTGCGCTAACTTGCGGATCTCTTCGTTTGATAATTAGCGGCGTTTGCAAAATGAATTCATGATCGCCGACTTTCTTCTGCCTGCCGCCAGGAACGACGACCGCATTTTCTGGAACGCGCCCAAAATGTTCTTCACCGGACTGAATGTCGATAATTGGAGTGCGAGCTGTGATGATGGTTCCCGCTCCAATGACCGCGTTTTTTTCGACAATACATCCTTCATAAAGACCGACGCTTCCACCTACGAAAGCCCCGTCCTCAATGATTACAGGAGTGCTGTTAGGTGGCTCTAGTACGCCACCGATTACGGTGCCTGCGCCAATGTGAACGTTCTTGCCTACCTGCGCGCAGGAGCCTACTAAAACAAGTGAATCAATCATGGAGCCTTCATCTACGTATGCTCCAATATTGACGAAACTGGGTGCCATAATCACAACTTTAGGAGCTATGTAGGAACCTTTTCGCACGGAAGAATAAGGCACTATGCGGTTTTGTGGTGCGGGCAAAACCTTGAGAGGCACTTTGTCCGCGAACGGCCCCTCTTCCATTTTTTCCACCGGGCGCAGGCGAAAGTATAGGAGAATAGCCTTTTTCACCCACGAATTAGCTTTCCACTCATTGCCTACTTTTTCAGCGGTGCGAATTTTTCCTTGATCGAGCGCTTCGATTACTTCCTCGACAACTTTGATGGCATCGGCAGGCATCTCTTTTGCCTCGAACAATTCTTCAATTTGTTGCTCTAAATTAGTGGTTTGCATTCCTACTTCTTCGCCTCAAAATGTTTGACCAGACGCTTGGCTGTTTCCGCCAATACCGCTGTGCCGTTCCAGAGCCCGCTTTCATCAAGATCGAAAGTGGGACTGTGGTGCAGTCGCGTGTCGCCCTTAATCTCGCCGCCTAAGAACATGAAGGCGCCAGGCACCTTTTGAGCAAACATAGAGAAGTCTTCGCTCCAGGTTTTCGGCTTTACGGTGATAACGTTTTCCGCACCTATAAGGTCGATGGCAGCCCGTTTCATGATCTCGGCAATTTCCGGATCATTTACTGTGGTGGGGTAACCCATCTCATATTTGATTTCATAATCGCCGCCCAGCATGCGGGCAATCGAGCAAGCTTTATCAAGTTCTTCAACGATGTGCTTGCGGACCTCTTCATTGAATGTTCTAAAAGTGCCTTCGAGAACTACTTCTTCAGAGATGACATTGCCGCGGCTAGAAGAGCTATGAAATGATCCGATGGTGATAATCGCCGGATCGAGTGCAGAGACGCGGCGAGAGACGATTTGTTGCACGGCTTGCACAACTTGCGCACCCAGAACAACGGCGTCTATAGTCGTCTCTGGGTAGGCTCCATGACCGCCTACTCCTTTAATCTTGATGGTGAATCCATCTGCAGCAGCCATCACTGGTCCTGGCATAATGGCTACCTTGCCTGCTTCCAAACCGGCATCCATGTGCAGTCCAATTACGGCTGACACACCGTTCAGCGCATCATCTTCAAGCATTCGATAAGCGCCGGATTTGCCTTCGTCGTCCCCGAATTCTTCCGCTGGTTGCATGAGCATGCGAATGCGCCCACCAGTTTCTTCCCCGGTGAGAATTTCGGCCGCTGCCAGTCCGCAGGAAACGTGAGCGTCATGTCCGCAGGCGTGCATTACACCTTTGTTCTTTGAAAGGTAAGAGGCCTTATTGGTTTCCTCGATTGGCAGACCGTCCATGTCGGCTCTAACTGCGATAGTGATTCCGGAATTGTTCTTATCGTTTTTTTCGAAATCTGCCACCACGCCGGTTTTTCCGACTCCGGTCTTAACACTGTAGCCAAGCTGAGCTAGCTTTTCGGCAGACAATTTTGCCGTTTCGAACTCATGAAAGCTCAGCTCGGGGTTAGCGTGCAGATGACGTCTTAGTTCGACGATTTTGGACTGGAGTTTCTTTGCCTTTTCCAAGACGGAGGCGCTGGATGTCTTCGTTGAATTGCTCATTGGACTCTACTTCTTTGTACTTGTTTTATGGCGTGCCGAAGTGGTTGGAGCCATTTTCAGGCTCGTTCGCTAGATTCTTCGCGGGTCGTCAAACTGTGCTAACTATGCGAAGAATTGCGGTTTGCCACCACCTCTGTTGGTGGAGACGTTATTGAGTGCTTCTTCCACGATGGTTGAGGCGATGCTGATGAAAGCCATGGCGAGCGCTGTCTTCTGCTCGTCGGTAAATTCGGCTTTGTACTCATCGGCGAATTTGGTGATGATGCGTTCGGCTTCTGATTTCAGCATGAGAACTCTCCCTTAGTCTTGAATTCGCGGGGGGCGGACACAAATTCAAAAGAGGGTTGAAAACACCCTCTTTTAAGAAACGAGATGAAGTTTAGCGCGAAGTTCGGGCAGCTGTCAGATATTTGAATATTCGGTGAAGCCGAGACTTCCGCCAAAGAAGAACAACTTGACTAATGAGACGCAGCCGAAGAAAGTCTCGACAATGCTGTCCTTGGCGGTTCTGGCGACTTTGGGCAGATTGGTTGAGAAGCGGCATGCTATCGCGTCTTGATCGAGTTGGTCTTCGTTGAAATAAGCGACACCCAGCTTTTTGAGCTGAATTTCCTCAAGCAAATCAGAAAGCGATGCGTAATCGATACATTCACGGATGTCGGAGCGCTTTTCCGGTAAGCCTCTGTAGCGCTCCTTCGGGCACTCCAAAGGTGAACGGCGGACGACATCGACAGCTTCGATGCGCGAGCGGGTGATGTTGGCTGGTTTGGTAAAAACGGGCAAAGCGCCGGTGGCGTCTTGTCCGTCGAAGCCATTGCCGACTTTGAACTTGTTAGTCTCGGCTACTTCGACTTCGTTGAGAATTCTGTTGCGCCATTCCATGCGCGTCATCTGCTCTCTGAGAAACGCCGGCGCCATGTAAGGCGCTCTGGCAGCGGTTTCCTTCTGGGAGGCAAGTTGCTCCAGCATCGAATCAGCGTCAAATTCCAGTTCCGATTCGAGAATTCCAGCAGCAAAGCGAAACGAAGAAGGCGATTGCATAACATCCCCTCGAAAAGTGTGTGTGTAAAACGGCGGTAACCCTTGAGAGTTTGATGCCCGCTTGGCATTTTTGTCTAAACGGCTGACAACCTCGGCGATTTTTACGCGGCTGGAGCATCACTTTTTTCTGTGGTAATCCGAGTGATTTTATCGACAACGATAAGAAATAGTAGAACAAGGGCAAAAGATGAGAAGAGAGGGTCGATGGGTTAGATCTCGCCTCTCTTCTCGCGCTGTAGTGCGTTTTCGGTTGCTATCAAAGCTAGGTCCTCCTCAACTGGCGCTTGGTAGCGACGTGGTTGGGCAAACCTGCTCTGTGATGGCCTTGCGCACCTGATCGGTAACGGTCTCCGGGGTGAGGGGATTGAGGTCGTGAATCCAGATGGGTTCGCCGACAGTCACGGTAGCTCCCTTGCGCCACTTGAAACCCATGGCACCGTAAGGGCCATTTGCGGTTGCAGCGTCGCGTCCATGGAAGCAGATGTGAATCGGAACGATGCCCACTTTTTCCTTGTGGTCGAGCTTCTCGCATGCGCCGATGGCGATGAGAGCAGAGCCCTTCTTGAAGGGAAGGTATTCACCGGTGCCGCTGATTTTTCCCTCGGGGAAGATAACCAGCGGATCGCCCTGGAGGAGAACATTGATAGCCGGCTCGAGAACCGTCTTGCCACGAGAACGATCAACTGCGAAGCAGCCGAAGGCGCCCATGACGACAGCCTTGAGACCAGCAAGACCGCGCATCTCTTCGTAGGCAGTCATGTAACGGGGGTACCGCTTCATGACCGAGAAGATGACAGGCGCGTCGAACATACTGGAGTGGTTCGGGCAGAAGATGACTCGGCCTTGCGGCTTGAGATTCTCTGCGCCGATGACACGAATCCGCCCAACCTGGATGAACATCCAGAACTTGGCAAGATACTTGCCGAGGAACTGGAGCGGGCGGAAGGTGTACGGGATGAAACCACTCGTCAAACACTGGTTCACATAGTCACGGAAGCGCTTCCGCCAGGTACCGATGAAGCCCTTGATGACCTGTGAGCCTTGAATGAAGTGCCTTTTCACAGGTAGCTCCTTCTGCGCCCAGACAGGACAGTCAGGCGCGGTTGGTAGGTTTTGTTGTGTCGAAAGTCCCGCTCGAACGTGCATTAAGCGCCGTAGGAACAGGTGCGGACACAGCGAAGTGTTTCGAATGCTTCTTCCGAATCAGGAAAAATCAGTTCTCGCGCGAGGCCGAGCAGATCACGCTGTTCTCTTGCCACCACCAGGACAGGAGGTGCAAAAGAAGGCAGTAAGCTCGAAATGAAGGACTCTTGTGGAGATCGCGGGAAATGAAGTGAAAAACGGAAGTATTAGTAAGCTAACAAGTTTAAGAGCTGTAAAACAGAGCTAGCGCAACCACGCTATTCACTTTTTCTTTAGAATCCTGACAACTAGCATCCCGCAAGCCCTTTCGGGGCTTTGCCAGGTTTCAAAGTGTACCCCAAAATTGCTGCTGTCGCCGCAATGCGGAGATGCCAAGCGGCGAGGTTTGCAGAGTTTATCTCTCGCGTAATCTAGGTCACCACTTGGAATCGTTGCGGAGTTTTGCCCTTATTAGGGTTTCTAGGATTTTGATGCTTGTCGCAAGTATGTTCATGACATCTGTTCTTATCTCTCGTTTTGGTAACCTCTGAATCACACAAAGCCAATAACCTCGTTTTTAGTGCGAAACTAATGCTTCTCTCGCCACTGCGCAGAGAGACGTTGGTGCTCGTTCTTGATGCTTTGTGTTGAAGTCTGGGTGCGCTAACTGGCGGGTCTCTTAAGCTCTTGCGAAGGAGGCATTATCAAAACGGCAAAAGTGCCAGGAGGTTTCGAATGACAGGAAATTCTGGAATTGCCAGGCGCCTTTTCAAGTCGCTTGCGCTGTTCGTCCTGCGTTCGAGATCGCAAAAGGAAAAGCAAGGCGAGGACAAAACTCATCTGGAAGTGGAACGCAAGTTTCGCTTGTTTGATGGTGAGATTGACGACCTCGACTCACGCTTGCCGAAATGCGGTTTTCGACCGATCGGTGAGGTGACGATGACCGACACTTTTCTGCCCGCTCTGAAAGACGAAGACATGATTCGAATTCGTGTCGAGTCCGAAGGCGAGTTGAGACGCCGCGTTCTGACCCTGAAAGATTGGGTGATGATCGACGGTGAGCGCGAAAGACGAGAGCAGGAAGGTGAAATCGGGCTGTTGGCGAGTTTGGTGCTGCGGCTGGTCGGAAGACTGGTCGACGGCAAACCACCTCTGTCATTCAGCAAGATTCGCCGGTCTTTCTCGTCCTCGCAATGTGTTGTAGCCGTTGACCGAGTGACAGGACTGGGAGTCTACAGTGGCGCCTACCTCGAAGTGGAGATCATCGTCCCCGTAGGTGGTGACGTGAAATCCGCTCGCGAGAGAATTCGCACTGAAGTCTTCGAGTTGCTTGGTGAACATCGCGATTTCGTTCCGCGGTCGTATCTCGACATGCTGAAGGAAGCTACGGTGTAACCGAGTTGTTCATGTAACCAAGGCGACATGCTGTCGCCAAATGACGCGCTTCTCCTTGCGGAGGGGCGCTTTTCTGTTGGCGACAATTCAGCCGCTAACCAAACCAGGACCGGGGCTTTGCACGGTCCAAGAAGGAGTTAGAATCATGTCTACTACAAGTGCAACCAAGAAGCGTCGTGGCGACAAGCCTGGCGAGAAGCGCAATGAGCGCAAGTTCGAGCCGGTGTTCGAGGTCGTGGATCTCGACGACATGTCAGACGCTGAAGTCTCGTTCGGCGAAGAGTTCGACAAGCGCCTCATCGGTCAGCCCGAAGCGCGCCAGATCGCACTCGACGTTCGCGCGCGGCTTCGCAACCCGATGCGGAACAAGAAGCATCCGCTCGGCATTTACTACCTGGTCGGCAAGTCTCGTCGTGGTAAGTCGCTGCTGGCTCAGACGCTGGCGTACATGTTCCACGGCGACGAAGACGCGCTGACCCGCATCACGTCGGAAGACTACTACGACGACAGCCAGATGATGGACCTGATCGGTGCGCCGCCGAAGTATGTCGGCTACCGCAAGCCCGTCGACATGAAGGCGCTGCTCGAAGATCCGGGTCGTCTTGCCCAGGTCGACGGCTACAGCAAGGTCACCGACTGGAACCGTATCCGCGTGCGGATGCATTCCGGCGAGGTGATCGACATCGTCGTGCTCGAGGAATTCTCCAAGTCTGGTCCGGACTTCTTCAAGTTCTGGATGGAGGTCTTCGACAAGGGCAAGAAGGCGCTCGGCAACGGCGAGATGGCCAACTTCCAGAACACCGTCTTCATCCTGACCGACAACCTCGCGATGGACAAGGTGGAGAAGGAAGAGAAGGGCGGCGGCATCGGCTTCATTCAGCGTCCGTCCAAGAAGCTGGCGCACGAGGAAATGGTCGACATCGTTAAGGAAGCGATGACCAAGCGCTTCCCGCCGGAGTTCCGCAACCGCATCGACCAGGTGACCGTGTACCGCGAACTGAACCGGGATCAGACGATGCAGGTCGTCGACATCCAGGTCGCCCAGTTCCAGGACCGCATCATCGACCAGATGCCGCGCGGCGATGACTTCACTCTCCAGGTCGACCAGAGCGCCCGCGAGTTCTTGCTCAAGGAAGCCGAGGAAGACGTGGCGAACCTGAAGCGCACGATCATGAAGCACATGGAAGTGCCGCTGGGCCGCATGCTGGACCGGGACAACCCGAACAAGGTCCTCGGCGGTGACTTGGTGCGTGTGACATGGGACGGCAAGTCCAACCGGCTGTCGTTCGGAATCGCGCGGGGCGAAGGTGACACCGACGAGAACATCGAAGGTCTCAAGACGTTCCTCGGCGACACGCCGGCAAGCATGAAGGGCGTTGCTCTCCAGCGCCGCATCAGCAAGCTGCGTGGTGCCGTCACTCGCGAGAACACCAAGGAGTGGACCGTCCTGATGAAGGCGGACACCCAGGACGACCTCGCTTCCGAGGTGGGTGCAATTCAGCACGAGCTGACCAACATCTACGGCCTGAAGATCTCCAACCTGCTCGTCGCATTCGAGGCGCCTTACCAGGCGACCTTCTACGTGCGCGGCTCGAAGGATCAGATGGACATGGTGGCGGATCAGTATCCGGAGCTGACCATCAAGGAGATGACTCGCGCGCTCGTGCCGGTCGACCCGAAGAAGAGCTAAGCGGGAACGCAAGTTCCTGAGATCTCTCTTCTACGGCCAAACCGAACGGGAGCAAAGGTGCATCAAGCGTCAACACCTGAAGGCGGTGAAGTTTGTCTGCAAATGGAGCGTGTTTCCCTTGGAAAGGCTGTTCCAAATGTTGCACAACCTGCAGCGGTGGTTGATTGGAGCGCAAGCTTCAACGACCACCGCCGCCGCCGGGAGCTCAAGGAGAACCTCAGATGAAGCGGCTTCAGCCGTCGATTCTGAGGTTCTTCTTTTTTTGGTGGATGTATTACTATATAAGAGCGTATTAAGAGCGCATATTGAATAAGTGAATTTTTCTCGTGGCCTACTACGTTTCTCAGAAAAATTTTTTGCAGTAGAAAACCGGCGCAACATCGCACCTCATGGCTTTCCATGGAATTGAGGCGCCATCGGCGGTCCGATAAATTTCAGATCTGCTGCCCAAAAGGTGTATTTTCTTTTTGTGGCGGGAAAAATTGATTAGAAGCCTCGTTTTCGCACGCCCCCACGTTTTTGCAAGCTGTTTTTCATGCCACTCAAAGACTCGTTCATCAATAAGAAAAAAGAACAGCAAAAACAGCTGACGAACATCATCAAGCTGGAAGGTTTTCCTTCGGAAGTCGAGCTCAAGAACACACAAAAACTTGCTCTAGCCAATCCTCAGCAAACACAGATCATGACCTGGCAGGGCGAAGGCGACAAAGGTGAATACCAGCTAGTCGTAAAGCATGCGCACTCAGCCGATGAGAATGAGGTTTACTGGGTGCTTACGCTACAGTCTTCGACCGAGACCAATGAGCTTTGGAATTACAGAACACCGGACATCGAGCTTATAGACAGTATTTTGGAAGCGACTGCAAAACCTTCCGGACCAGCCGCTGTCATTCCTGATTCGCTAAAACCACCTCCGGGCGGTTATCCGGATGAAGAGGAAGAAGAAGAGCCGAAGAAGCGAGGCAGTAACGCTGGCGGCCGACCTCAGTCGGAATCAAAAGAGAAGTATGTAGAGCGCAGGGACACGCCTGAACAGACCGGCGGACTGCTCAAACCCGGCTCTGTTCTTTCCGATCGCTATGAAATCGTCAACGAAGTTGGTCGTGGTGGCATGGGCGTAGTTTACAAAGCCCGTCACTTAAAGATGGATCGAATTGTCGCAATTAAGGTACTGCATGGGCACTTGTTGGAAGATCTCTCTTCGAAGAAGCGCTTCGAACAGGAAGTGAATGCAACTAGCTCCCTGAGCCACTCTAACTGCGTCATGGTGTATGACTGCGACTTCTCTCCAAGCGGTCAACCCTTCCTCGTTATGGAATACATCGAGGGGGTAAGTTTGAAGGAAGTCCTGCGCCAGAAGGGACCTTTGAGCGTTGAGAGATTTTTGGAGATTTTCATTCAGTGTTGCGAGGGTTTAGCGCACGCGCACCAGAAAGGCATTGTTCACCGCGACATGAAACCAAGCAACGTCATGCTCATCAACGGGCCTGACGGTGGCGACATGGTGAAGATCGTGGACTTCGGTGTTGCCAAAATCATGCCACGCAACGACGGTACGCTCATGGAATTGACGCGCACAGGCGATGTTGTCGGAAGCCCGCATTACATGAGCCCCGAACAGTGTATGGGCGCAGCAATGGATTGGCGCACGGATATCTACTCACTTGGTTGCGTTATGTACGAAGCTATAACCGGACGGGTTCCACTTCTTGGTGAAAACCCCTATCAGGCTATGTACATGCACATTCATGAAATGCCTCCGCTGTTCAGCGTTGTGCGACCGAACGTACAACACGATCAACAGATTCAAGACATCGTTTTCAAAGCGATGGCCAAACAATTGAAAGATCGCTATCAAGGCGCTATCGATGTTTTCCATGACCTGAAGAACGCAGCGGCGAATATCGATACTTCCAAGCACAAGAAAATATCGCCGACTGCGCCGGCTCCATCAGTGCCGATGCCGCCGCCCATGGGCTATGGTATGCCACCTATGCCTCCGTATCCGATGCAAGGCTACGGGATGCCGCCTATGGCGCCCTATCCGATGCCCGGTTATCCGATGCCGGGAATGCCGGGAATGCCAGGAATGCCGGGGATGCCAGGCATGCCACAGCAAGGGATGCCTCAAGGAATGCCGCAGCAGATGCCACAGCAAGGAATGCAGCAACAGGGCATGCAGCCAGGGTTGCCGCCTAATATGCAGTCTGGAATGCAAGCGCAGCAGCAAATGTCTCATCAAGGGGTTCCGGCATTGCAGCCGACATCCGGAGATTCAGTCCTTGATCTAATCAAGGAAGCCGGGCTGGTAAAAGATTCGCAAATTGATGAAGCGAAGAAAATGAAAAAGCAAGTCGGCGGCGAACTTGTCTCATTGTTGGTCGCCCAGGGTGCAATCAAGCGCGTCGTAAAAGATGCTGCAGTGAAGTGCTGCGGCTTGATTGAAAAGGGCACGCTGAAAGCCGATCACGCCCACACGCTTTTGAAACTTTGCCAGAGCAAAGACAAGAAATACGAAGACGCTGTGGAAGAGCTTGGCTGGCGTTTGAGTTAACGCTCTTTGTTCCAGACGGTGAAAATCTCCATTGCCAATTTCAAATTGGTGCGCGAGAGTAGCGCCGCATGCATTAGCCCTATTCTCTTTAGTCCATATTCGAACTGCTCCTGCAGATTAGCGTCAATTGGAATGAAACCGTTTTGAGCCTGCCGACTGAGCTTCGCCATGCGATGAATCAGTTGTCTCATATCCAATGTTGTAATTGCGGCCTGCGATTCTTCCGGCTCACTTTGCGGCGTGTTGCCGCGATACCAGCACGTCGACCGCGCGAAAGTAAGCAATCGGCAAGCCCGGCGCCGGCTGATTTTGTACTTTCTTTCAAGAACTAGCAAGAGTCTTCGTTTTTCACTCGGACTCGAGTAGATATTGTCGATCAACTGTTTCAGCGAATCATTCTCTCTAGAAAGTTGGTGAGCTGTACCCTTTAGGGCGTCTATTTCTTGTATCAATGCCTCTATAGAGTTCTCCGCGGGCGGGCTGAAATCGATTTGCGGGGCCTGCGATTCGATTATAGGGATTGGAGCAAAGGGAATTGTGGGGGTGTTTTGATTCACGTCGTCATCTCCTACAGAGATTTCCTGCGCCTCTAGTTTGCTTTAAGCTGCATGCAAACGGTGTGCAACAGTATGTGGAAGATTGCACAGCATTTGCACGCGTTTTGCACTAACCTGGCAGAACTTCCCCGGTTGAACGCGATGAAAAATACAAGTCTTTCTGCTGAAGAAATCGTCCTGGCGCTGCAACAGCGTGAAGCTGGAGAGCCTGTGGAGCAGATTTGCGCGCGCTTTGGAATAAGTGTCGCTACCTTCTACAACATGCGCAAAAGGTATTCCGGACTAAGTGTTTCTGTGCTGAAGCAAGTCAGGGAGCTGGAAATCGAAAAACTCAAGCTTACAAAAACGATTGAAGTTTTAAAACAAGATCAGGTCATTTTGCAAGAAATACTTGATGTTCACATAGCTTCGAGCGATCAGAATAGATCTTGTAGTTTTTCCGGGCAACTAGTCCAACAGGCTTAAGGAAAGGGTCAAAGAGAGCGGCATTCAACGGTGCCGCTCTCTTTATTTTGAGTTCTTACTAGTGTGAGACTGGGTGGAGCTTTTAGTTTCACGCCCAGGCGTCTGCGAGTATGATGGAAACATGCAAGGTCTCACTTGGATTTGAGAGGTTGCTTGTATGGACCAGTCAAGACGACAGTTTCTCAAGCTAATAGCCGCCGCGCCTCTTGTTGTTCCGTTCGGGCTATCAGCATCTCCGCTACTTCGCTATCTAAAACCGACGACGAGTCCCCTCGGTTTTTTTGATCCGGCGGACCAGCCTGGTTGTGCAGAGATTCTCGGTTTCACGATGAATGACTTTCCACAACCGTGGACTTGCATACCATTTATGTTTCCGCTCAAGATTTCAGCGTTCAATCCTGAACAATTCGAGGTTCGCGAAATACCGGCTTTCATAATCCGTACTGAAGGCAATGAGATTGTTGCTTATAGCCGCGTTTGCAGGATGCACTCATATCGTTGCTTTCTCACTTACATGCCTGAACCCCGCCAAGAGTGTGGTTGCGGCCGCAAGACAGGCAGGCAGTGCTGTTGTGCTATTGATGTCGACAATCCGGTGCTGATGTGTCCTTGCAATCTGAGTACCTTCGACTTGGCGAATAATGGTCGCGTGATTCGAGGACCGGCAGTGAGAGCTCCTCGCGCGTTTGAACTGGAAAAGCGAAAAGACATGATCGTAGTCGTTCGCCCTGAACCGGGAGAGATTGTAGGGTAGGGCGGTTGAGCTTGAATGTGGCTAACGCCTTTGCGTGATACTAAATGCGGTAGTGAAAGGCGTTTTTTTGAAGTGTAGGCGGTCCCTCCTGTTTTGTTGATTATTCAGGTACAGCGAAAAACTCGAGTTTTTCGCTGTACCTGCTTGGGCTTCAAAACGTCTACGGGTGCTGTGTTTTGGCTTGTGGAATTACTTGATGCTTCAATCTGCCATGAGTCGCAAGACCTGGAGATCCCGACTATGTGGATGTTTGGTTGCAGCCAAGTACAGCGAAAAACTCGAGTTTTTCGCTGTACATGGCGTGGTGAATTTTTTCATCGTGATCAACAGTCGTTTGGGTAAACATCGTTTTCCTTTAGGCGCAAAAGCGCCTGTCAGCATTGGGTCACAATGTGTGTCCGACGCCCACATTGCAGGCGCCGGAGCTTCCTTCAGCAATGCAAAGCACCGTCTTCTTCACTTAGGAAGACCTCGTAGAGAGCGCATTCTTTTTCTTCGAATTGCTCGACGTGAAAAGGATTTATTTTCTCCAGTCCATGTCGCGGAACACTCTTGCTCTCTTTTGCCCTGAACTGAATCCCAGAGCCCGGCGACAGCTTTACCAAGTGAAAGCGATCATTATAACGTCCATAAACCGATGTGAGTGGCTCGGCGCCAGGCGTAAAAGTTGGCTCAATATTTCTGCCCATATCATACTCGCGCGCGAGCAATAGTAAGTCGGAAGAGTCCTTGTTCTCGGGTTTTTCCGGGATGAGCCATACCTTACCGTCGACGATTTCGAAATCACATCGAAAGATCAGCGTGCCTCCAAGCGTGGTGCGAAGAATGCCAAGCCAGCAACTGTCCATTTGCAGCACTTGTGGCTTTTCGTCGATGGCATGTCCGCGTGAAACCATAGCATTGAATGATTCAGCGCTCACGAATGCTACGCTTCTGTCGTTATCCAGGCAGACCAGGTACGTCTGCCCTGAACGAACAGCGCTGATACCATTACTGAAATCATTTGGTTTGCTGATGCAACGCATGATGTGTCTCCTTCAAGTTAGATCTGAGTTTCCATAGACTCAGGACCGCTCGCCTCAGCGGGACGCAAGCCCAGAGTTCGATGCCATAGTCATCAGTGTCATCAACCTCCTTCTCTTTTGCACCATGCAAAAGGCAATAGGCATCGCAGTCGATGGACATTGCGTTTTGCATGTATTGGAATGAGTAAGGGAGCGGGTTGGAAGCCCGCTCCCCAACGGGACACTACTCAGCTCACTTTTCACGAGCAGGCTTCGAGCCCGCGGATTTCGCCGAACGAAGCCGGTCGACCCTTTTGGGCCGACCGTTTCGCCAGTGTCGTTAGCGACTGCGCGCTAGGTAGTCGAGACAATTGACAATCATCGTGACGAGAATCGCTACTGGCACAATCCATTGAGGAAAGATCTGCATAACGCCAAGCAGTGCGCCGAACGCGCATACTACGGCTGCTCCTGCCACCATCGGTCTCGTGAGATTAATGAGTCCGATGATAACGAGAAGGAAGACAACAAAAACCTGAGGATCGATAGACATGCTACTGCCTTTCTCAATTGCTGCCGGAACATTGCCAATTTTGCACCACCGGTAGTGGTATAAGGGGTACTGGTTGTGGCTTTGAATTGGCGATTGGGTTGGTGTTTCGTTCCGATACGAGTGGGGGATGAGTATGCTCTTACCATGCGGGTCTACAGCGCTGATAGTCAATGGGCTTTATTAGGTTTTGCCAATTGTTTTTGCTTTTGTTCCAGCGCTAATGGTGGATATGCGTTATGCCACCATAGAGAGTGGCGTAGCGTGGCGCAGATCTGGGCCACTTTTAACTACGATCTTTCTTTGGTGTGAACTATAAGCCCTTCCCGTATGCGTTTGCGATAAGTAGTTTCGGAACAATTAGAAATAGAACTCAACTTCGAGAGTCAAGAGCTATAGGCCGTTCTTAGCTTGAGAATGAGAAGCAGTAGATCTTTTACCTGGGCCAGGCTCATGAAGAGGAGAGCTCTGCATCGTTGATTCTGGGCCATGCTCTTCTTGAACTAGGGTTGGACTAGCTGTTCAAAATTCGCTTTTCAGAATCATTTACTCGCCATAGTTTGGCATCTGACAGCAATTTTAATTCGTTTTTCAAATTGCGCTCTAGAGTAACAGTACTCCCCTTTCGAACTTCGTCCTGCCGCCGAGCGCGTGCAACAAATTTGAAATAAGCGGCGGTTAATGTAGGGTCAAGCACCCGACCGCGCTGGGTGATCGATATTACAAACTGAGCAGGGTAACGGCGATGGCAAACTTCACCGCGACACAAAAACGCGAGCATGCGGTCCTTAACAAGATTCAAAATGAACTCGCTTTTTTCGCAGATCGTCAGATGATGACTGTCTCTACCACGGCAGATTCCACTGTCCCCCTCGCATTTAATTTAGATGCTTTCGAACTCTTTGATGGCGACATCGATTTCACTCCCGGAAGCCACCAGCAAGCAGAAAGTGCAGCATGTTTATCGCAAGCCCCTGCGGAAAATCATGATTCTGTCAGTGCTGGACCAGATAGCCTGGAATGGTTCAGCAGATTGCTTCAAAACGCAGCAACTCGCGCGTCCTAGACCACCAAGCAAGACCACTTGTTTGTTAGTACGTGCGAAAGAGTGAATGGATTATAAGCCGGGAGATGGGCTTCGCGCCTAAATCTCCGTGCTCTTTGTCACCGAGGAAGTCTATATATGCCTCCATTGGAAAATCAACCGGTCAAGCAGCCACAGCAAGGAGCGGAGTTCGGTTACGAGCCTCCGCCGCTTTATGTTTTTACCGGAGATGGAAAAGAAAGTAAGACGCCATCGCTGTATCAGTTCTCTGGAAATCCACAAGGACAGGAGATCAAAACAGGACCGCAAGTTTATCTTGGACCTGTCGGACAGGATTGGGGACCGCGCATCGGCCCAGCTGAGCGCAGAATCGATCAAATGCCCGAGGGACCAGAAAAGCAACGAGCACTCGCCAGAGAGACTAACGTTTTATTCAATGTTCCTGTCGCGCTCAAAGCATATCGTGATGATATAAAAGCTGCCGACGCCATCGATCAAGCGGACGTCGCTCGCAGAAACACAGACAATGTAACCCTTCTCAAACAAAACGAAGCGCAGATCGCTCAGGCTAGGGCGGCAAACGCAGCGCCCGAACAAATGAATGCGCTCCTGAAAAAGCAAGACGAGCTGCAAACAAATCAGAAGCTCATCGTCAACGATTACTATGCTCCTGCGACTACACGCATCAATGCTGGCTTAGCGCTTATCACCACCGGGCAAGACATGCTCGTTGATTATGGGCAGAACCTTATTGATGAAGGTTTGAAGCTGCGTCCAGAGCTTAGTAGCAATTCAGAGTTTAGAAAAAACCTTGAAGCTGCTCGCCAAGCCTGTATCAAAAATCGCGAGGCTGCCTTCAGCGGAGAGGTTGGCAATCCTTATCAATTCTCTGGTGATGGAACTGTCCCAGGTGGAATTCCACAGAAGAAACCAGGTGTGCCAGGACAACCTGGTCTAGGCGGGGACGGGAAACCCCTGCCTAACGGCAATCCGGGTTTTACACCTATTCCTGGTTATGATGCGCCACCGCCCAATGCTACGCCGTTTCCGACCTTCAAACGTGGAGGGGAGACACCGCCCAATGCTCGAAAAGACTTGCCAAAGCCGCCCCAACCAGTTGAGAATTTCGCTCCTCCGCAAAAGCAAGAGAAGCCGAAGGAAGCCCAAGCAGACAAGAGTCTCTGGGATCAAGCAAGCGACGGGCAAAAATTGGTTGCAGCTGCTCTTGCAGCGTACTTGGGCTACAAACTCGTACAGCGAGGCAATCGCATAGCGTTAGAGCGTTCACGTGACGCCGGCAATGAAGCTCTGGGCAAAACTCCTGAGAATGCTGCGAAGCTTAAGGAAGCGATTGAACGTGCCGGTCAGGAAATGGCACGGGATAACTTCGTCAAGGCAGAGATGGTCAAGGAAGGTGAGCACGCCGGTAAATATGAAGTGACCGGCGCAGACGGTAAGAAGAAGTATCTATCTGAAGCTGAGTTCAAAGAGCGATTCACGGAAACCGGCAAGCCTGGCGAATATAAGGATGTTTACTCAGGCAAGTCTAAGGCCGTCAAACTTCCAGACCTTGGAGAATTGAATAAAGAACTCGGTCTCGGAGACCAGGCGACGCGCAAGCTGTGGGCTGTCTCCGAGAACGGCGAAGTTAAACTGCTTACCGACAAGGAATTCAAGCAAACATGGAGACAACCGACTGAAGCGGACAAGGCTTCTTGGGAGAAAGAAGCTGAGAGCAAGCTGACTCCGGAAGAAAGAGCTGCGAAGGAGAAGGCAGCGGCAGAGAAGCTAGAGGCAGAAAAGAAAGCGGCAGAAGAGAAAGCAGCAGCCGAGAAGCTAGAGGCAGAGAAGAAAGCAGCAGAAGAAAAGGCAGCAGTTGAGAAGCTAGAGGCAGAAAAGAAAGCAGCAGAAGAAAAGGCAGCAGCAGAGAAGCTAGAGGCAGAAAAGAAAGCAGCAGAAGAAAAGGCAGCAGCCGAGAAGCTAGAGGCAGA